>ERZ859967.8-NODE-8-length-108025-cov-5.400537_pt1 | contig 108025 bp, 145 predicted proteins | sample MGYA00510115_ERZ859967 | MGnify/ENA primary metagenome ERZ859967 (study PRJEB30046, sample SAMN00715171) | human gut metagenome | study: EMG produced TPA metagenomics assembly of the A metagenome-wide association study of gut microbiota in type 2...
CGCGAATTAGCTGCAAGGCAGAGACGCAAAGAAAGACGGGCGGCTCGTAAAAAGAAATAATAGAAAGACGGGTATAGTGCCCGTCTAATTAAATATCAAAATTATGAAGAAAGATTTTCTTAATGTTTCTCCTGATACGGGGGGGGTAGCGGAACGGTAACGGTCACCGCTGACCCTAATTTAAACTTTGCTAGTCGTACGACAACTTTGAATTTTAATGCTGACGGGGAAGTATTAAAAGAGGTTGAAGCGTTGCAGTTTGGGAATACCATTATTCCGCAATTTTATTTAAGTCCAACCGTTTCAAGTAACAATAACTTATGGGGGTTGAAAATTACAACAACCTTAGAACTAGAAGAATTTGCGGCTGGAGCTTATAATTTCTTGGTGGATTGTACCGCTAATAATAAGATAGCCACGGAAGGGACAGCTCCTAATGTAACTATTTGTATTTCGGTGATTAATAGTGTTATCATACCGAGTGGTGGAAGTAACATAAATAACCGAGAATACGATATGTATTACAGTAAAGACAACGGTACTAAGACTAAGATGGCAGTAAGTAAAGACCAATACAGTCAGTTTATTTCTTTCCGTTTTGTGGAGGGGGCTACATTTGAAGAACTAACTGTTTCTAATTATCGCTTTTGGCTTCGCAATATAAACGATGCAAGTGAAATAGAACTTCCAGTTAGGTTTAGATTAGCTTATCATTATTAAAATAAGGGGAGCCATTTGGCTCCCCGATTTGTTTACCGCATTTCGTTATAACTACGGTTCATCCACGCTTCTTTTTCCATGCTTTCAATCATGTCCTCAAGGAAATTTAAGGTTCCTTGGTCAGCGGGTGGCACTTGGTCATGAATTTCACGGATGCGTCTAATTACCGTGTCCCAGTCGGCAGAAATAATTTTCCACATTTCCATGTCCGTCGGGAGTGGCTGAGACATTTCAAACTCCTGAATGTGGTTTGCCTGTAACATAGCTTCCATACTACCGAGCGGTCTGCCACCTAAAGCCCGCACACGTTCAGCAACGTCATCAACACGTTCAATTTCGGCTTCATAAAGTTTCAGCATAGCTTCGTGATAGCTGCCAAAAGAAGAACCAATAACGTTCCAATGGAACTGCCATGTTTTTAGCAACAGGGTAAAGTGGTCGGCTAATAAGCCGTTCAACAGGACAAGACTTTTAGCTATGTCCTCTGATGTTAATCCAATGTTTACTTTCATAATGTACATTTTAAAAAGTTGATGTATATACGCCACAAAGGTAGTCAAAAGAAAATTATTAGAAAAATCTTAGAAAAAGTCCGGTGAAGTCTTGTTATTTCAAAAATTATGACTACCTTTGTAGTGTCAATAAACAATAACTCATTAAAAATTCAAAATTATGGCAACAACAGTAAATAACAAAAGAACTTTTGCAAAAGACATTGCAACTATTAGCACAGCTTTAGACGGCATAGTAGAATTTCAAAGTATTGAATTTAGCCAAATACTTATTACGGAACATGGGCAAAGCATTAACGATTTACAGTATGTGAACAAAATACGTGGTATTTACTTTTATACAAGCCGCAGCAAAGTAGAAAATATTGTTTGTGCTTTATGGCGTAATGAAACCCTACCGACTTATGTAGTTTGCGCTGACAGCAAAAACGTTTACGAACTTAAATGATAACCCGTGGGGCGCAAGCCCCGCACAACTTTTGAATTATGGAACATAACAGATGTATGATATGTGGAGCGGTTATTAGCGATAACAATACGGACGGTATTGGTTGGGGCTGTATGGCAAATGTTGTGAAACCCGCTATTAAAGAAACTATGTGGGAAGTGTACGGGTTGGACATTTGGGTGGCAAAAGCCAACAGAATAAAGGAAGCGTTTTTGAACGCTTATGCAGGCGTAAAATTCCGTAATGAATTTAAACGGGGGTTTTACGAAAGTATGGCGAAAGCCGAAAGGGTGAGCAAGAAACAACTGGAAATTATGAACCAGATGTTGGACGATAAATGTGTTTTGCTGGACTTTAAAGACATTTTTGAACGTTACGAGGGAATGGCACAGAGTAGCGAATGTAAAGCCCAATTTCAGGCTAATATTGCGAAATACAAGAAGATTTATTTAAGTGGACGTAAAAATAAAACGGAGGAATAATTATGAAGCCAACTGTTGAGAATTTTCAGGTTATTAATTCAACGAGCACAGAATTGGAAGTTGAATTAACCCCAACGATACGTTTGAAGTGCCTACGTCATTCTAATCGCAGGACGGGTTCTTCGGTTTGGGAAGCTCGCTTGTACCAATTTGGGAAGTGGAGGGTGTTTAACAACCCGTTTGACCGCAAAGATTATGAGGTGGTTGAAAAATGGGGGAAGATAAAGGCAAACGCTTTTCGGGGCGTGATTATTGCCAAAAGTTATTCCTACAAAAAGGATATTATAAGTGCTTTAAATAGCGTACCACTAAAAATAAATTGATTGAATATGGCAAAGAAACAGAAAAGAGCGTTGCTAGCCGCTGAAATAGCACAGCTATGCACCAATAAAGGGTATAACAGTTTTAGTGATTATATTCCGATTGCACCTAATAAATGGGGTGCGACACATGTTGATTTTGTGGATAACCTGAATGGATATACATGGCTTTATTTGCGTAAATTAGAGAAACGGTTTGGCATTAAACATTATACCACCGTAGTAGAATATACTAAGCTGAACGCAGACGATAAACGTTTGGTTGAGGCTTTAATTAGGGAAGCACCTGATAAAGAAACTAAATAAAAAGAAGATTATGTATTTTAAGAAAAATTTGTGGCAAAGAATTAAGTTTGCCTTTAAAACATTGTTAAGCGACGCACCGCTTGAAGAAATGTACACAACCGGATACAAAGCCGGAGTGGACGAAGTGATTAACGATTATCGTTTGTTGAAAGAAAAGTTGGTTCCGATACTGACAGAGCTAGCCACACCACCGCAAAAGTTGGATGATAATTTTATCACGTATCCGGATATGTCGGTACAGCAACTAAGTTTCTTTAATGTTGAGCACCCTGTCCCACGATTTTTGCATAATGACATTGACAGCCCTTATCCAATAGAAAGGACAACAGTGGAGAGGGTTATATACACAGCGAATCAAGTGCAAGTAACAGCAATGTCAGACCCGATGGTTAAACAGTTGCAGGGTGACGCCCGTTATGCTAAGTATTTGGAACATGAGCAACACAATGCAGTTCAACGACTAGGGGAATACCTGTTGAAGAATGGGTTTATTAGGGCGACCCGATTGGCTAGTACAAATCCCCATGACATGAGAGTTATGTACTGGACATTAATTTATACTAAGTTGCAGTAAAACAAATCTATGAATAAGCCGGAAAATTTTCCGGCTTTTCTTTTGCAGTTTAAATTAAAGTATTATATTTGCGGTGTCAATAAAAACTTAATAGTTATGTCAACAGAAAATTTAGTACCCGCAGCAATACTCTTAAAGATTAAGAAGTTGCAAGAACTAGCCTTGAGAGGCGTAGGTGGTGAGGCGCAAAATGCTCAAAGAGTTTTAGAAGCCTTATGTGAAAAATATGGTTTGACCCTTGAGGATTTAGACCAAGATGCAAAAGTAACTTATGAATTTCCATTACGAGCTTCTATTCGTTCGCTGTTTGTTAATTGTTTTACGTACATGTTTGGGGCGAATACCCGCTTTAAAGAAGACTACACCGTTTATCGTAATAGCGGTACAAAGAAAATTTGGGCTGAATTAAACTTGACGCCTAGTGAATATATAGAATTTTCACAGTTCTGGGAATGGCACAAACATAACTTTCTTAAAGAACGTGCCGCCATGCGTGAAGCATTTAAGCAAGCCTATTGTGAAAAGCATCATTTGTTTACAAATGATTTTGCCGACGATATACGTGAGGAACTGGACAACCGTAAAGAACCCACTATGGAAGAAATATTGGCGGTTAAGGCACTCGCAATGACACTCAAAGATAACACCTATCACAAACAGATTGGGAATAGTACAAACGCTTATAACGAGGAGGACGAAGAATGATGACTACAAAAGAGCGTGACTTCCATTTAGTACAAAAGGCTTTAGGTGGAGACAGTAAAGCATGTGAAACAATATACAACAGGTTTAACAGGGCGGTGAATTACCAGATAGGCAAAATAGTGATGGACACCGAAATAGCCTTAGACCTTACAATGGAAACATTTGAAAAGATATTTACCCGTTTACACCGCTATCAGCCGGATTACTGTTTAAGTACATGGGTGAGCCGGATAGCCACTAACACCGCATTAGATTACACCCGAAAAGTAAGGCGGGTCACAGTTGTAAGCATAGAAGCAAGCATAGAGAATGAGGACGGGGCAGATATACAGGTGATGGACGACGAGCCAACTCCCGATGAGCGTATAATCTTAACACAGAAGATGACCTACCTTACAGGGCTGATGCGCTACATGCAGCCGAATGAATGTAGGCTGTTGCAACTGTATTACGTGAACGACATGGGTTATACCGAAATAGCTGACGAAATGGATATTTCGGTGCGTGTGGTTAGGCAGTATATCAGGGATGCACGTAATAAGTTACGCAAGCTGACGCAGGAGATAAGTATGCGTGAAGTATTAACCAAAGAACAAAGAAGATATGAAAAAGAATTACAGAGCCAAATTTCAGGGCGAGTTTGACGTCATTCAGCTAACTAAAGACAATTATGATGAGGTAGTGGCTTTTATCAAACAAGCTGATAAACATGTAGTATTTGATAAAGAATTTTGTGAACGCTCCACTCCCTACATAGAATTTATACATGAATGTGGAGGAGTGTACGGTGTAGAGCTAGGTGATTATATATTTACCACTTCTGATGGAGAGCTGCATATAATGTCCAAGGAAAAATTTGAGAGTACCTATGAAGAAATATAAGTGGGTGCAATGGGCTATTTGCTTTATCATCGGGCACGATGTAGAGTGGGTAATTGAGCACCGATTGCGGCACGGGCATATCAGCCTGAACCGCAAAGGTGGTAAAAAGCGCAACCAATCCCGATGGGTGGCTGGAGCATATAAAAAGTGTTCACGATGCGGAAAGAAACTTAGTAACTTTGAAAGAATTTGGGGCGGATGGAACTAATAGAAAAAGATAATATGATTACAGCATGGGGCACGAAAGATGGCGTAGTCACTGTAATAGGCGTGGACTTTGGGCATAAGAACGATTATGCTGTTAAGACGGTGCTAAAGAAGCATCCTGACGGGAGGGTTGAAGTTGTAAGTTCTGAACGTATTGGGTGGACAATTGACTTTAACGACCCCGCCAGCAGGCAGAAAGTTATTGACGAAATTAGAAACTTTAAATTATAGAAAAATGGAAAAATTGATTTTATTTGTATTGATTGGATTAGTGCTTGTTTGGGCGTGTTACAAAATGTATTTTAAAGTGCGTTTTGAGTATTTGTTGCGTGAAATGAGTAAGTACCAAAAGAGAAAATTACAAGTAGGTAAGAAAGTATATTTGGTGTATTATGTGCCATTAGTTCCAGATTTATGTGATAGTCGGGTGGTTGCCCAAATGGTGGATGAAAAGGATTGGGGAATATTTTGTCAACCAGATTGTGAAGCAATTGAGTTGTACATACAGGCGAATCCTAATTTACGAGTATTTAATATTCCGACGGTACTGTTCAATCCCGATAATGTGAAATTAAACTTTAGAGCTATTTACAAAGTAATACGAGTAAAATGAAAACAGAGGTAACAAGAACGGTTGTAACATTGGTTGAGGTACATACCCGTGAAACAGGTGACGCCACTGTAAAGGGTGTGAGCAAAGTATCTGATGATTCCACATTGTCAAGAAAGGTATGGATTAATGGGGAAGAGGTGTATGCTGAACAGTACCCGACACGTTGCATAGACAAATTTGCGCAGCCAGAACTCCAAGCGTTTGTAGAAATGTTGAGTAAGTATGAAGTACCACGCAAAAGGAGCGTGTACCTATCTACGGGCTTCTATAAGACATTATGTATAGTCTTTGCGTGTATTTGGTTGGTTACGTTATTATTCTTTCTATATAGACTTAATTTGAGCGTATGAGAAAACAATTGCCACCGCCCCCGCCAAAGCCAAGAGAGGGACAGACAAGAGTAAGAAGTTGGTTTGCTTGGCGACCCGTAACGATTAGATACGAACAACGTTGGTTGGAAAAAGTAACTGTATTAGAAGTGTGCCGTTACCACAGTCTTCCACATATTGGGGAAGTGCCTGAGTGGGACAAAGTTAAATTTATAGATGAATAAAATATGGACAAAATTTTAGATAAACTGAAGGAAGCTGAATTGTTCCTATTGGATAATTACAGGTCTAAGAAGCCGAAAAGTGCCAAAGCTAAACAGTTGCGTCAGGAACAACTGGATAAACGCAAAAAGAAAAACAGGCATGTGAAACGGCTTAACAAGAAAGTGAGGGTATAATGAAAAATATTTGTTATTTATTGGTGGCAATGTTTTTGAATGAAAACGGAAAAACAGGGCATCAGAATGTATATGTAAGTGTTAAGGGAGAATTTATACTGTCAAAGGTTGCCAATCGTATTTGTCAAGATTATGGTTTTCAAAAAGTAGTTGTTTTATATAGAACGGAAGTGACAAAGACGGAATTTGAAGCAAACTTTGCTGAAAATCCAGAGATATGTTGTTTTGTCTATCCTAAATAAATTGAGGGTGTATGTTTTTAGATGTGAACAGAAGAGAAATACAACTTGGTGACAAACTGGCTGATGTAAGTGGTGAATGGTATGCAGATGACGAAACACCCGTAGTAGAAAGCGAGGGTGATGAGTTGTGTATTTATGTGGACGGGACTACGATTTACCTGTCTGAAATAGAAACTGAGAAAATATGTTTAATAGTGGATTAATATGGAAATACAAGAAGTGACATTGAATATTCCGCTGCAATATAAAGCAATGCAGTGTAGAAAAGAAAATATTGAAGACTTGCGTGATTGGATTGCAAAAGAAACTCTTGGAATGTTACAAGTAATAAATTCGGTAGCCGATGGAAATTATTACTTGTATAACGATAAGCAAAATTCATGCAAACTTATTGTGGAGGGTGATTGGGTAATATTGTTATCCACTTCCACTTCTGGCGTATATCCAACATATCAGATAGTAGTGGATGAACTGTTCAGAAAGATGTTTGTTGAACCGACCGCTAATAATGAAGAGCGTGAAATGTGTATTGCTGATGCGTTGCAGATATGCGACACGGGCATACCTATCAGAAGAAAAAGTTGGGGTACAAACGAGGACGGATTTAATACGTTCGTTATGTTGCTGAACGTACATGTGGCTTCACATCTTCCAGAAAGATTTAGAGCAGCCGTACAGTTTGACGGGCGTAGCCGTGAAATTACAACGGAGAAACAATACCTGTTGGTTACTCCTAAATTTATTAATGAAGTAGAAATAAATTGGCACGCTACTCCATACGTACCAACATGGAGGGATATACGGGCGAATGATTGGGTGGTGGCTTATAAAAAGAAAAATTAGTATTATGGCAGAAAAAGAAACGCAGGAGAGCATATTGCATCTTCCTATTCCGCAAGAGGCGGTAAATGTAATATTAGAACCAAACCGTCAACAGGACGTCTATTTGGTTGTGAAATTGGGCGGGGGTGAAAACCGTACTGTGACATACGTGGCAGCAGCCAAAGAGAACCCTGATGAGGTGCTAAGACAGATGAAGAGTGTATTGAATAAACCAAAGGGAAGCATATTTGCAGCCATACAGCAACTCGGCAAGTTGTTTGAGAAGTACTTTGGTACAAGGGTACGGGGTGAGAATGATGATGTGGCAGATTGATGAATATTGGTATATGAGTGATGCGATTTTCATCATCTGGGGATTGGCGGGGCTAGCGTATATTCTCCTAGTGTGTCTGATAGTTTTAGCACTGTTCAATAAAAGAATGGCGGGGTGGAAAATGCTCCCTGTTCTGATAGATTGGCTGTTCGTAGTGGGAACTCTACTTGCATTTACAGGGTTCTTTGCGTGGCAGGCTATAAGGTAATCGACGGTGGATATAGGTGGTCTACGAAAATTGAAATTGTAAATTCGAGTGGGATGTCAGTAGGGGTGATTTGGACGTGATAGAGCCGAATCACCCCTACTGATGTCTTAAAGAAAAAGGCAGGGTGGACACATCGTAATCGTCTGACAGTTAAAATTGTAGGTACTCAAAAAGAATAAAGGGGGTGGGCACTCAATCAGTGATGAATAATAGGGAGTAGCATAGGTAGAGGACATATAGTAGGTAGTATAGAGGGTGGATAGGTACAGGGGTGTAGCGGGGAGTGAGGTGGTTCGGGGGTGGTGGGTTGGGTGGTTATATAGTGGTTACAGGAGTTTTGAGGCGAAATTCCCGCCCGCATCAATATCCCTGAAGACCGAGGGCTGTCGTGTGGAGTGGGTATGTATATCCCGAGTTTCGTGCCTGGATATTGCTATGTGCGTATAATAGTAATTTATATTAACCAAAAAACTCGGCACATTGAACTAGCGTTTTCCGAGTAGCAAAATATTTACAATATGGCAAAGAAAAGATATATAGATGAAGACATACGGCTCTTTGAGATTTACGCTGAATGGAACGGAAAAATCAATTATAATAGAGCATGGGCATGGATGAACGATGAGGCGAAAGAGAGGCTAGCCGCTAAATACCCGTGGACTTTTCCTATAAAGGTTCATCCTAATGGAGCACGAGGTAAAATAGGTAAGATAAGAAATTATTGGAAACGACAGTATTACATTCGTGTATGGGAAGCAACAGCCATTAATGAGGTATTGTTACCTAATTATGATAGAAAGTATATAGACAGGCTTGACACTGACCATATTGTACTGATATCGTATGGGTTTAAAAACAATATATCGCCTGAATTAATTGGTAGTATAGATAATTTGCAGCTAATACCGACACAAACAAATCGGGACAAAGGGACTAAAATCACTCCTAGAGCATTGTGCTTGCTTAAAAGATGGAAGAAAATGGACAAATCTTAGATTAATTCTAAGAAAAACTCCGGGCAACTCTTGTTTATTCAAGAATTATATGTACCTTTGCAGTGTTGATAAAGGTTATCAACGGTGTGGGTGGCACATTCCACTCGGTTTTAATGCTTGGTATTATGAAGGCAAGTTCAGTTTTAGTTTCCAGAGTTAAAGAAATCGTTGCTATTAACGGTGAAGTTAAACTTAATAATCCAGTAACGATTAGTTACCAAAGATACATCGGGTATAATTACACTACTAAGCAACATGAATACGTGCCGACAACGGTACAAATAAGAGAGGTGTACCGTTACGGTAAGAGAGGCGAAGTTAGACTTAGTGAGGGCTTTAATTACTGGAGACCTACTGAATTAACAGCCAAAGAATGTGAGGCAATATTGGCACAGCTCCCCAACTAGGGAGCTCTTTTTTTTTAAAATAAAATCTAAGAATTTCCCCGAGCACTCCTTGGATATTCAAAATAAAAGACTACTTTTGTAACATCAAAATCAATAAAACGTTTAAGACTATGTTAACGAAAGAACAGTACATCGCAAAAGAAATTGAGCTTACAGCCGCTTATGAGGCTGCCGATAAAGCCTTTGATAAGAACCCCTGCAAAGAAACAGCAACAGCACTCTCTAACAGTCGTCAGGCTTTAAAAACGTTGCGTGCCGAGGGTTATGTAGGGCGTGACCGTGAATTAAGCCGCCAACTTGCTAAGGACGTGGCACAGGTGTTTGATTATGCAGCCGGAAGAACTAACGAATTACCAACAGTATTTAAATAATAGGAGGAAACAGATATGGCAACTAGAGACGAATTAGTAGCAATGAACAGTAAGCAATTAGAAGAAATTTGTGGGTTAATACAAAAAGAGTGCCCGCTCGCAAAACAAGTACGGTACAGTTGCACCAACTTTTACCCGAACGTGTGTTTTGTAGTGGTGGACGCCTTGAACCCGCAGGACTACCCGAATGGTATTGGCGATAACAGCATTTTCTTGATGTTCCGTGTGGATTTTGAGGCAAAGACGGTGGAGTACAAGCGTAGCGGATTTATCTACCTGTCAGAAAAAGACAAGCGTGAAAACCCGAAGCTCCGCTATTTGGCGATGAACAGCATGGTTGAGATAGCTACACGAGCAGGCGTGAAAAAGATGCGTAAAAGCCAATATAAAGATAACACAACAGCGGCTCACAAGATGGCTACCTACTTTAATGAGGTGATGGAAAAGGTGGTGAATTATACTGATGGCTACCCGTACAAACAGGGTGTTGAAAAATAATTTTGAGTTTTATTGATGAATTTATAGGGGCAGGTCTTGGATATTCCAGATTTTGCCCCTATATTTGTACCATCAAATTAAATCAATAACAATTAAAACTCAATTATTATGGCAGAGAAAATTTACAACTTCATTTGTGGACGGTTCGGTAGCCGCATACTAAAACCCCGTTACCGTAACGTGTGGATAAAGTTTTGGACGAGCGTTATTATAAGCCTGTTCCTATTGGTATTGTACTTCATTGTACAGGCGTGGAGCGTTGTGGTTGAGTGTTTAAACAGAGTTATTTGGAACTATTAAATTTTTAGAATTATGGCAAAAGAATTTAAAAACGGTGCACGGGTGGAGTTTCGCCCGTGGGAAACCGCTCCTGCAAAAGACAGGGTTGCGGGGGAAATTGTTGGTGGCGTGGTTGAGGGTGAATATTACATGATGCTTCCGGATTGGGCAAAACGTAAAGGAGAACTCACTAACCTTAAGAAAATTCATTGGTCACAACTTTATTCTATTTAATATGGCGGTAGTTAGTGCCTATATAGGCAAAACAAGTGAGAGTGGACAGGCGACAATGTATAATGTCGCCTTTCGTTATAATGGGCGGGACTATTTGCAGAACGTTTGGGTTCCGAAGTCAGCCGTCTACTATTACAGGGCGAGCACCTGTAAATTGAGCGTTGATGATTGGGTACTCAAAAAGGTCGTGGAGCTAGCCGTGGCAAACCCTAATAAACCGTTCGTAGACCGAGGAGCATTGCTGAACGGTGTGGAATGGTAGTATAATAACCAAACTAAAAATAAGAATTATGATGGTGAATTTAAACAGCGTGCCCGAGCGCACGTGGGTACGAGTAATACAAGCATGTGACGAACAGTGGGTGCATCGTTCAGCGTGTGGTCGTTACCTATTGACAAGACAACGGGTGTACACTCCAGGACATGACTACCAAATCCACATCCGACCCCTGTTGGGTGGTGGCAGCATGGGAATGAGAAACTGTTACCTACGTGCAAATGAGGACAACTGTTGGGAGATAACCGTTTGCGACGATTTGCGGCACGGACGCCTCGTGACAGTGCATTGTTATCACCCTAATGCTTTAAACGTCATGTTGACCACTTTAGAGCGTGATACGACATACTTTAAGAGCCTACGTACACATGAGCCTACACCAGACGCTCGCAGGGAACTGGAAGAACGCTTTGCGAACTATGTTATCAACGAAATCTTTGGATGACCCTCTACATGGGACTTGCAAGCATAAAATCAAAATATTTTGAAGAATTTCCGGATAAACTCTTGCACAATTCAATTGAAGTAACTACATTTGCAATGTCAAATTAATTCAATAAACAATTTAAAATTCAATAGTTATGAAAGCAACAGTAAACAATTCCGCAAATTTCGTGATTAACAACGATATGTTGAACGAAACAAAATGTCTGAAGTATGTAAGCAAACCAACTATGTTGGAAGAAATTGTTAATATACAGGTAGCACTTGCCAAGCTAAACAGCAACTACACGCCACGCCAATACACCGAAAAGAACAGCAAAAAGGAACTGTTTGAGGGTTATGGACGCCTCGTTACCATTTACAAGGAGTTAAGCGAAAAGCGTGAAGCCGAAATTGCTAAGAACGTGGCAACTTGCATTAAGACGGCTGACGTATTGGCAGAGGAAGCACGTGCAAAGGCTGAAGCTGAAGCCGCTAAGAAAGCTGAAGAAGAGGTTAAACGGGCGAAAAAGGCTGCAAAGGTAGCCAAGCCAGAGGCAGAACCGAAAGCCGCTAAAAAGAACCCCAAAGAGAACGTAAACACTGATAAAAAGGCACGTCGCGGGGATGCTCAAGAACGGTTGGACAAATACACGGCTGAACTCAAAGAAAAAGAAGCCATTGCCGAACCCTCTAAAGAGGTTAAACACCGCATTGCGAGCCTGAAACGTAAAATAGCTCGTGCCGAAAAGGCTCTGGGCAACGTAACAGTTACTAACGAATAATCTACTTGACATGGGAACAGCAACAAAGAGCCCCGAAATTGGGGCTCGTTATTATAGAGTGTACGTGTTAAACAGTGACGGAACCCGTTTTAAGACACTGGACAAGGTATATCGCAAGTCAGCTCAAGCGGCTGCAAATAAAGCCGCCCGAATTGTAGCCGCTAACGACCGTAACATTACCGCTGAAGCATTGTTGTGTCGTGTGTACTGTATGCCGAGCGGGCGACATAGCGGTTTATATTATGGAAAAACAGGAATTAAAAGATAAGGAGAAATAGATTATGGCAAAGAAAAAGGAAAGAAAGGGTTTTACGCCCGAACTTCACGAGTTATTTGATACCCTTTATGCGAAACTTCGTGAATATGGACAGTGTTGCGCATTTATCGCTATTTGTGACAACAAAAACGAAATCATTAAACGCATCGGAATTATAGATGAGGTAACGCATCAAGAAGAGGGCGGGGTCATATTGCCTGACACAGCCATTGCGAACGCTATGGGTGGGGATAGCCCACAGGATATCGCTGGACGACACTTGGTATATAATGCGGTTCTGTCGTACTTACACGAATTCCCCGATGAGATACCCGCCTTTTTAATGAATTTCCAAGACATGGTGGAAGACATACGTGAAGAAATGGATGGTAATGACGATGATACTCCAGAGGTAGAAATTCCTATTGTTATAAACAGCAATAACAACCCGAATGGAGACTGCTAGTAGAATGCACTTAGTCGCACCGCAAACAGTGTGGCAGGTAACAACCGAGTTCTTTATTGAACGGCACGTGCCGTTTCATTTAACGTTTGGAATTAACCCCGTAGGCGAACCCGCACTGATATACACGGTTGTAGCCGACGGAGTAGTTACAGAGCAACAGCTCGCAGACCTGATATTGGAAGTCCAGGGATATTTGACTTCCTACGATGTTACACCTATAATTCATTTACAACCATGAAACCAATAAAGATAATTAGAGTAAAGATGCACGCTGCAACTCGTAAAAGACGTCTAGTTAACCGTTTGATTCGCAAGGTAAACAAACTTACAGACGAGGCGCAACATTGGCGTAAACTCGCTAAAAGAATAGCCGCAAGAACGAATGGAGGTGTGGATGACGTACCGCCTACTAAATCGGTATGGCAGAGCCCGCCTGACACCATGCGAAAGAACCTATTGGTCTGTGTGATTAATAACATATCGGGTGAAAGACTGTATCAGGTAGTACGCAACGTGTCAAGTACCCGAATTTTAATAGACGTCGCTAGCCCTGTCGCAGGATGTATTATTCCATTTGAATGGAACGGGACAATGTACGTGAGTGCCACTAAGGACGAAGACTGTAACCCAATTTACCGACTAGAAATTTAGGTCAAATGTTAAATCTTAGGAATTTCCCGGAAATATTTCCGGGATTTCTTGTTTATATAAATCACTCCCACTATATTTGCGCTGTCAATCAATAAAAACTTACAGTCATGAGAATTAAAAGAAAACAGATTAAAGTATCTAAGAGCCGTGCAATAGAAATTGCAATGAACCACAATTGTGTCTCCAAAGAAATAGCTAGTAACTATACTGACAGCGAACTAAAAGAAGTTTTACGAGTGCTTAAATTGAAAGCTGATTTTTAATACCCAACAGCCATGAAGATAACAGACATTACCCTAGAAATACGTACCGAGGACGGACAGAGCCACTTGGTAGTCTTTGACAAATGGGATTTCGCTCCTGACGGTGCGGTGGTGCTAGCTGGGCAACTCGTACGTGAGAAGTGGCGTGCCATATTTGGTGATAGTAGCCAATTACAGGACGGACAAATACGCTCGGTCATGGATTGTAGTGCGTTGGTGCGTTTTTACTATAATGACGCCATGCGAACAGCCGCTATCACGCATATTACGAACAAGGCGTTTCGCATTATTAATAACGATTTGGGTGTGACATGGATACCGAAGAACATACTACGTTGGAGCCGAGTGGCGCAACAGTTCGTAGTCGTGGATGAAACCTATAAGCCGGACTTCACGATGGTAGTGGCAGAGGGCATGGACGAATATCCAACCGAGTTTGATGCTCACGATGAACTTATTGACGCATTGGACACGCCCGTAACAATACCAACAGATGATAATATTACTAACGATAACGAGGAGAACCAATTATGAGAACAAGAATTTTGCTAGGTCTATTTACAGTCCTGATGCTTGGTGCAAGCTGCACCACTGCACAAAACAGTAAAGAAACGTTTTACGACAAAGTACTGTCCTTAAATCTGGACGATGAAATGTTGCGTGATGACGGGGCAACTCTTAAAATTACCGAACTCGCACCTCAACAGTTCAGGTTAAGAGTGTGCAAGGGTGATGACATTATGTTTGTTGCATGGGTGGAATTACGAGCCGTGGAGAATACCGTGAATAACAGGGTGTTCAGAAATAAATTTGGTATGCTTGGCACTTATACCGCTCCAGTAGTTTATATCTACACAGGCGAAGCCGTGCAATTTGACCGCAAAGATAAAAGCGTAGCGACCACGATTATAACTTCTACACGGCTGGAAAACTACGTAGCCCGAAAAACGGTGAATATAGAACAGCAAGACGGATGCGGCAACTGCATTTTCGTGGACAACCGCCCGTTTAATCATCCGAAAGAGAAAGGTCAGGTTTCCTATTTATTCCCCCTAAATCAGTAGAAGTTATGTGGATATTACTGAATAACCAACCCGTGTGCGTCTTTAACATTAAGAATGTATCAGGGATAATAAAATTAACCCCCGAATTATTTTATAGGGATAATAACGATATCCGTAAAGAAAGTGTGTTGTCACACATATATTCTGACGCTTATAAGTTGTATCGGCAGGAAGTGGAACGTACAATGTCATTAATTACAGAGAAAGACCGCCAGAACCCTAGAGGAAACCCAATAGTTTGGGCTTATGAAAGAGCATTAATGGGAACTAAGCACGTATTTGGATGGTATTTTGTCATTCAGTTAAACGGTGGAACAACATTGTATTCCTCTTTATATCCGAGTGAGGAATACGCTGCACAAATAAGAGATAGCCTGTTGCAGACTATTAATAAAGTCACGGCTGAATTGCCTAAAATAACGATATAACTCATGGGAATACGATTTTACTCTTTCTATCCTGGAAGAGCCAACAGGTTACGTTTCAAGAAATGTTTGGGAATTGTTTGGTGGATGACGTGGCGCATAGTTGTTCTTGCTTCATTTATCATGCTAATCAATAAGGCGTGTATTGGAGTGCAATGCAGCAAACCAATAGTTACCCCGACTGACAGTACGAACGTCGCTACAACGCTCCAAGATAGTGTGTACGGGGCGATATACGCTTTGCGAATACAGCATCCAGATATTGTGATGGCACAGTGTATTGAAGAAAGCGGACACTTTACGAGCCGTCTATTCGTAGACGGACACAACTGTACCGGAATGAAAGTACCCTCTACTCGCCCGACACTTGCTGTTGGGGTACTGTATGGGCACGCCTGTTTCAACAGTTGGTACGAATGTCTTGTGGATTATGCACTTTGGCAGACAGCATTTGCCCGCAACCTGTCACGTGACGAATACCTCGTCTATTTAGACAGAGTTTATGCAGAGAAGAAAAATTACTCACAACGTATAAAAGCTATAATTAAAACCAACGGATTATAGATATGGAAGAAGAGTTTATTAAAAAAGCTGTTAGCCTATGTTATAGTGACAGGGTTGAACTATTAAAGTTTTTAATAAATAGTTTTGATGATGTAGTGGTCGTTGCTAAATTTTCTGAAACAGAAAGTATTAACAGCGAAGCAATAGAACCGATTGGAGAAAACAAAATTGAAATTATTACTAATATTTGCACCGGATAATTATGAATTTAGAAGAAATTAAGAAACTGTACGAAGAGTGCGAACTAAACGTGGACGCTCTTGCTTTTGAAATGGCTATTCCCGTAGCCGAGTTATTGGCACGGGGCGAAAATGAAGCCGCTGACAAACTTGACAAGGAGAACCGAGCTAACTTGGAAGACTTTATGCGAAACCATGTTGGCGGCTTATGTGACGCAGACGTGGAAGAAGTACTGGAAGAATATGCGTATAACACTTTAAAATAGATAGATTATGGATGAAGCTGAAAAATTTTTGTGGGAAGAGATAGCACAGCTTCCCGAACATAAAAGAACATTTGACACTGATGTGTTTAATGCTATTATTGCAGCGATGAAACGTTATGCCGCTGAAAAGTGTGATGAGTTAAAGCAAGATATTGCAGAGTTTTACAGTGATGAATGTAGATAGCTATGTCAATGATAGATGATGGTGAATGTCGTGCGTGTGGCTGCACTAACGAAGAGGCGTGCGCACGTTGCCAACAAGCAAAGAACGAAGAGAATGTACGGGAAATGCAGAAAGGATGTGCCTATCTGGGTTGTTTCGTATTCATCGGTATGATAATCGGAATAATTATTTCTTTATTTATGATACTGCCTGTACCTAATTAAAGAAACCGGATAAGACACGTGATATCACGTATATAATAACCAAAAGTTTCTATTTTTATTAATTAAATTAAAAACGAAAATGAGAAAATCAGAATTTATTAAGGCTTTAGCCGAAGAGTGTGGTTTGAGCCAAAGAGATTGCGAAAAAGTGGTGGATGCGATGACCCCTGTTATTGTTACCGAATGTGTTGAAAACGGTGGTGAAATCAGCCTGCCATTCGGTAAATTCAAACAGAAAATCAACCCCGCAAAAGTAGGTAACAACCCGTTGACGAACAAACCGCTTGACATCCCGGAAAGTCATACACTTGGCTTCAAGCCGTCAAAGACAATTAAGGTTGTCATTGAACCGAAGAAAGCCGCTAAAAAGAAATAGTATTGTGTTTACATAATACAATTATTTTCATATTTTTATATTCTTAATTTAATTGTTGCCATCTAAAAGTGCGTGAGCATAAGTAGGGTGTTTAATGTTGAAATCATATTTTCGGAGCCGTTGCCCGTGAGGGTTGCGGCTTTTATTTTGAATTTATGTAAAGAATTTCCCGAGTGTTTCCTTGGATATTCCATAAGAACCCGTACATTTGCGTAGTCAATTAATTTGGGTGATACTATAAAATAGAATATATGGACTACAAAGAATTTAGAGCTGAAATGGAAGACTTGGAAGAACAGTACAAGTTGGAAAAGAAACGCATTTTAACCGAGTACGTAATGTCGTGGTGTCCCTATAAAGTCGGGGACTTGGTACGTGACCACATTGGATACGTAAAAATTCTCAGCATTCACCCTATTATCGGCATCTGCAATAAAGTGGATATAATGATGAAAGGTGTGGAATATACCGTTAAGAAAGAACCTAAAAAGAACGGGGTAACTCGTCAAATTTATCACAGTAATATTGAAAGTTATGAGGAAAACACCAAGAAAGAAAACCGCAAGTAAGCCCCAGACAGTTCCTGACAGCGGGCAACCATGTATTATCTACTCTCCTACAAAAGTAAAAACGGCTACTCATGGAGATTTTTGCCGTAGGTGGTTTGGCGTGGTAGATATGAGCGATGCGATAGGGAAACACTATGACCCTATATTGAGTACTCACGGAGAACATTTTGAGTTTCGTATAGCACGGTTTCATAATTTTAGGGATATTAAAACGGAGGAACCCCGCACGATAGTGCGATGCTTGGAAACGGGGGAAGTCTGGATACTCAAACCTAATTGGGCACAATCTTTGACTAGGACTGATGAAAATACTAAACAAACCATCATCCTCATTCCACAGCCTGTTAAAAACTACCGCCAGATATTGGACTTTATGAAACTATTTTACAGTGACGGAGAAACGATGAAACGTTTAATTAGTATCGGGAGAATTAAAGAGATACTGAAATAATACCAAAAGATTATGGAAAAGGAATTAAAAACACTGTTGCGCAAGTTGGCAGCCGAATATGAAACAAAAGATTTCATAAACGATGACCCCGTGCGCTTTGCTCATGCCTATGCTGACAAACAGGATATGGAAATCGTAGGGTTCATCGCTTCTTGGTTGGCGTATGGCAATCGCAAGGTTATTGTTACCACTATACAGGCACTCATCAATGAAATGAACTACCTGTCATCGGGTAGCCCGTTCGTCTTTATAGTGGAACGCAGGTGGGAACAGATGGAGCACCTAAAAGATGCTACCCTGTACCGCTTCTACAAATGGGGCGATTTCTACGACCTGTGTGAACGTCTGTATGACATTTACCAGAACTTCGCTACTATGGAGCAGGCAGTTTGCAAACAGTACGACGAAATTAAGAACCCTGATTGGGTGCAAGAGGTTTTAAACCTGTTTCCAGGAGTTAAAGGCGTGCCCAAAGATACGAAGAGTGCTTGTAAGCGAGTTTGTATGTTCATGCGCTGGATGGTGCGGTGGGGCAGCGATGTTGACCTCGGTATTTGGTCTTTCATTCCTACTAGCAAACTAATCGTACCACTGGACACTCACGTCGCTCGTACGGCTCGTCAATTGGGTCTTATTACCGTAAAAGGCAATAACATGAGAGCAGCGTACCAATTAACACAGCAATGTCGTCTAGCGTTCCCAAACGACCCCGCAAAAGCTGACTTCGCATTATTCGGATATGGTATAACACATAAAGACAAGAAAGATGAAGATATTAAAGAAATTATTGCGTAAACTATTTTTCTGGCTGTTTAAAGAGGACTTTCAAGCTATGGAGAAGCGGTGTAAAGATTTAGACGGATTAATCCATAGACAAAAATGCGCAACTCAAGAAGCTGAAGTTTGTGTCAAGCGCATCAGAAAAATGATGGGGAATATTGATATTTCAGTTGATGTTCACACACGAGGTCGGTCATGGGCTGTTTTGTCCTTACAGGGCAAGAAAACCGACTTTATTAAGTTTGTAGACCTAGAAAATAAGGATGTTTGTGAAATACAGAAATTTTTGCGTACTTTTGACAGGGAGCAAGTAAAGATAGATGCAAATCCCTTTATTACAATGGAAATCAAAGACCACTTATTAAAAATTGGAAAAGATGAATTGTACTAACGAAACTATATTCTTAATCATCGCTCTGTTATTTGCAGGTGTATTCATTGTGTTGCGACACCTGTACGCAATTGGTCACCCTCGGTGCATACATTGCGGCAAACGTAGCCGTCGCAAGAATTGGCGACCTGTAAATTATTACAAGAGTAAAAATTACGGGCATCACATTTGTCCAAAGTGTAACCGCATCAGCAAAATTGAATTTTAGTATGCTTAAAGCTCACAGATTTCACGTAAAATTCACCGTGCATACCATTATGTCAGAGGGCGGTGATGTAGCCATGGAAGAGGATTATACACTTTCCTATCGCACGGAAGAATGGGAACCGGAAAAACTCAAAAACAATCTAAAGCTGTCTAAAACGCACATACAGGGCGCAACGGGTATAATTGCTAAGGATTTGGGCGTTCATCGCTCACAGATAAGAATAACTGACATTTACAAAGTACATAACAGTTTAATAATAGAATAATTATGACTAGAACAGAAAGAAATTTACACATGGGAAAATTTGCTACCGCACATCCCGAAAAGTCGCTGACTTATAGCGAGGCTTATGCGCTTGCTCAAAAGGGCGCAAAGATAACTCACCGCTATATGGCGGCTAATGAATGGATGACCGTATTACCGAACGGGCGCATTTGTTTTGAGGACGGATGCGAGCAAACTATTGTTGAATTTTGGGCTGCACGTCGCAATCAAACAGGATGGACAGACGGTTGGAGCGTATTTAACGAAGCCAAATAGTGAGGAAAGTGCACGCCTCACTATAAGGGCAGATTATTAATAACTAAATTTTAGTAAAATGAAGAAAGACTTTATTACCGTGACCCCTGACACTGGGGGGGGGTAGTCAACAGGTTCAAGTAACCGCTGATGCTAACCCTAGCTTTGCAAGTCGTGAAACTACATTAAACTTCTCCGCTTCTGGGGGGGGGCTTTGAAAAACGTTAAAGCCGTTCAAAGCGGAACTCCGTTCAATGCTTCTTTATTCTGTTCTCTGAGAGGGAAGTTTACCAAAAGTTCTTCTGGTAGTCAAACTGTTTCCCCTATAATGAATCTACCGGAAAGTCCGACATTTGTAGAAGGAGTGCTGACTCAATCGGTAGATGTAAGTTTCAAACTTTCGTCTCCGGGAGGAAGTTATGATACTGTTTCCGGAACCTTTGGGGTTCAAGTTGTTTTCGATTCTTCGATAAATGTAACTTATTCCTTAGATGGTGGAAGCCAATCTACAGCCACACCAAAGGTCATCCCTGATTCAAGTTATTCTTATTCAAAGATTAGTCTTTCGGCTGCGGATTATTCTTTAGGAATAACTCATCGGGTTGCATTAGACATATTTTCAAATGGGGTTAAAGTTATAACTTTTAACTTTGAACTATATTTCTAAATTCTTTAAGAGTCCCGGAAGAAATTCCGGGATTTTCTTTGGATATATCAATTAGTCTGCCTACATTTGCAGTGTCAATCAAGTTAATCACATTAAAACTCAAATGTTATGGCAAACTTGCAAGAATTTCATTTTAGTACAGGCGTTAAGCCTTATAGTCACGTTCCAGCCGTTCCAGTAGGAAAACATGAATTTGTTGACGGCAACGGTGTAAAGATAATTCGCTTCTATTGTGAAGATGTGCCACAGGGCGCACAGTTTCAATTCGCTTCACCTTATCCCAACTGCAAAGAAGCCGCTTATGAACATTGGATTGTTCGTGAAATTGTTGATGGTGGTTTAGCCTCTAAATATGCTTACTTTTATTTGCCAACGTTATGAAGAATACTGTAAAAATTCGCATTACAAAAATGGAATATAAACGTAACTGTGAAAACTTTTGTAATACGGTTTTAATGTTACGTAAAGCCCGCAATATAGGTGATGAAGAAACGGTTAATCATTACGTATTAAGCCGATTAAACAGCCAGAAAGGAGACAAATTTGATTTTGAAATTCTTTAATACTAAATAATCATGAAAGCCATTGTAGAAAACCCGCTTTTGGATATGCGTGCCTACGCAGCTAGTTTATTCGTTGAAATTATTAACGAAATAACTGCCTGTAAAAACGAAGAAGAATTACGTCGCTGTATAAGATTATTAGAAAAACGCCACAAATATGATAAACCAGAATTATCATGGTATTTCAAATGGGGGTTTGGTCATAATTATTTTTGGGTGAGCGACCTTAACGGAGTGCGTCTGATATTTGTGGAGTTTTAAGAAACTCCACTACTTATGCGTATATTTCACAAAATTTATTAACTTCCTAAAATAAAGAAAGATGGATTTAAAAGACAAAAGAATTGTATTTGTAGGGCTGGACGATGTGCTTATTAAAACACATTCCAACCAAGAAAAGCCCGTAGGTGTGTGGGACATGGAGTTCAACCTGAATGTGTTGGAAAAGCTGAAACAACTCAACCCGATTGCTATCTTTGTTGTAAGCAACCAACCGGACATTCCTGCCAAATTACACCCGTCACTGTTCCAAGCGAAGTTCGTGTATGTTATTGCAGCACTTCAGGAATACATTGGTATGACGGTTTTCCCCGCTGGACAGTATGCGCCTGAAATGCCAGAGGGCGAAGTTCCTATCGCTATGCCGAATCCAACCATGTTGCTGACAATGTTTAATGAGTTCCTAGCAACGTCTCGTATGGAGCTTAAAAGAGAGGATTGCGTAGTGATTGGCACGGGTGAAGAGTATGCGGGTGCGGCTCAAGCCTTTGGGTGCGATTATTTGGACGTGGCACATTTGTTGGAAGAAGATTTGGGCGAGCCTCTATTCAAGCTCGTATGGAATATTCCGTCCTACGATTTGGTAATTGACCCCGAAAATCAAGCTATTATGGAAAATCTACCGTGGGAATTTGCGGTGCATCGTGCGGAACAGATTAACAAGCTGCCATTTAAACAAGCGGATGTTCTTGTTGTTACTCAAAAATGGGTGGCTCCAAAACCTATGGAACATAAAGAATTTAAAGTAGATGCTCGCAAGCTGTCACAGGGAGCTCAACGAAAAGTTGCGATGCAAATCAAGAAAGGAGGGAAGAAGTAATGGCTATAATTAACGTAGAACTCCGCATGATGATTGCCGAACGTTTGGCAAACGATAATTACCGTCAAGAAATTCTTGATGTGCGGGAATCATTACGATTGCACTTGTTAACTTATCTGAAGACAAACAAGATTCCTAAAATGGTGCTGGATGTCTTTGAAAAGTACCCAGATTTCTTTAGAACGGTTGACTGCATTTACATACAGTCATACAACTTTAAGGAGTATTTGCCCGCTGAATGGGGAAGTCGTACTTTTCATGGGGAAGTTAACTTGCAAGAAAATATTCCTTTTGAGGAAGAAAATACTGTCAATTTAATTAAATCTATTCCTAAAGACAATTACATCCATGAATTAATACGCAAGTATTACAAATTGGAAATGGACAGGTACTTTATGAAAAAGCGTTTGAAATGTATTATGCAGACAAAACGCTTTACTGAAAAGACGCTGAAACAAGAATTTCCAGAAGCCTACCAAGTGTATTTGGACATTACAACTTCTGACATCTATGACAGTGCCAAAGTGCCCAACAGGGCAACCACCACCCTCTGTGATAATATTGAAAATATTCGTGCCCAACTAAAAACGAACAGAAATGTTGAAGAAAAAGTACAAGCCCAATCGGCTGAATAAATGGTACACTAAACACTTCATTCTAGCCCCGTGCACACAGGGCGTTGAAGTGTCAGAAACGGTTGTTGTATGGTGGTGCTTTCTAGCTTCTATTTACAACAGTAAATTTCTTTCCATATTTGTTTCTCCTTTGGGGAAAGTACTTATCAAAGTACAAAAGGAAGGAGATGAAGGATTTGCGTTTTATGCGAACGCTGATATTATGTGGCTTCGTGAAAATGGTGTCACAATAGCGACTTATAAACAAATCAACGGAATTATTTACGAAATTACGTATGATACTCCACCCGATGAATAACAATTAAATATCAACGATTATGCTAATTTATTTGAATGGAATACCCCTGCAAGGTAATTCAAAAACACAACGGGTTCAATCCGCATTACCTTTGTCACGTATTGTTGAAGTGACAGAAGTGGAACAAGTGCCCCGATTTGATAACAAATGGGTGTTTAGTATTCGTCTTGATGATGGGCAAGTTGTGTGCTCTGAACCTTGCGAAACTCAACAAGAGGCTGAAATGCACCAATTGTCCACAGTAAGTCAAATTAATGCTTTAGAAGTGTACGAGCACCGTTTAAAATGTGATTTGCCCGTGTCAAACATTGCTTGTCATTATGTGGATGTAGCTAAAAAACAATTGATACAATTTTCGTTAGACCCGTTGTATCCAGTATTCACTATTAAAATTTAATTTCATGGAAGTAGTAAAATATGTTATAGCCTATCAATTTTTGCCCGGAAAATTACCCAGATATATATCACGTTCTGTAAGCGTTGACGAAAGTCTTGATGCTGATGTTATGCTCCGTCTTTGTGAAGTATTTGTAAACAGAGAAGAAACGGCGGATGCAAGATACTTCGGCAAGCCTTATATTATTGGGGCTTTCACTAACAATTCAAAATTTCCTAATTTTTGCTTTGCATGTAACACAAACGCTGATTTGAGTATTTGCCGCACATGCAAAATGAAGAAACAGGCGTTGCAGGCTTTAAAAGAGCAAGAGACTCCTGATAATTTAGGTCAGGAAGAAGAACAGAAAAACCAAAGTTTTGACCCGAATAATACGCCAAAAGAAAGAATGAAAGAGCCGTATTATTGCTTCGTTTACGAAGGAACATTTATGAAGATGTCAGAAAATGGTGACAATCCTCCTATCAGCAAGCTAATATTGAAATTTTACGAAAAGAAGCCTCTTGTTCTTAACGAATGGTTGCAGAACAAATTCAAGGAAGAATTTGAAAAACAACAAAAAGAATTCGGCTGGAGCTTGGTAGGTTTGACCCTCGTTAATGTTGAGCCAACAGGCAGTTATTCTGACCCCTCGTGTTTCCACCCTAACGAACCTTACAGAATGTATTGGGTACGTGTGCAGGATATGTCTCAGAAAGAGGGCGGTGTAAACTGGATTCCAGGATTTGAACAGAACGGTAAAATGTGGAGTGTTATCGGTGAATTACTTGACCCCGACAGCCCAGATGACACCCGTCCTTTTAAGGATTCACCTTTTGAAGATTACGTAGTAGTCCGTAAACCTGGAAATTAGCCCTCTATTGCCATTTTATATTGAGCACCGGACAATTGCTTCGGTGCTCTTTTTATTTGCCTGTATAGACGCTTAAAATGCGTTATGCTTTGTGGAACTTCTTTTGTGTTGACTGATGAAAATTGCGTATATTTACACACTCTTAAAAATGCGTAGAAGAGTTAGTATTAACTTAAAATTATCAAATCATGTACAAAGACTTTGTAAATGTAACCCCTCAAAGCGGTGGCGCAGGTACTACTCCGATAGCTGTTGCCGCTGATGAAAACGAAGGAGCTGCACGCAGCACTTCACTCAATATTGCGGGTGGTGGTGTGACACGAACTGTCCCTATCACTCAAAAGAAAATGCTTGTGGAAAACCAAATTGAAGTTAAATATTGGTTAGACGCAGCAACTAGCGGGACAGGCAAGTCAATTTATTTGGAAGCCTATGCAAACAATGATGTAGCAAGCAACCTGAAAATTAACTTTAGTATTGACCAACAGGGACCGACAGGCGAATGGGAAACCAACACTCCAGTAGAAATACTGATAAACACTGGAGATAACGCTTCCACAACTTATGAAATTCCATATTATGATTACAGATGGCGTTTTCATGAAGAAGTGGCTACTATTACCCCTTCTCAAGATGAAGATTTTATTTATGATTTTGCAGGATTCATTGAAGAATTTAGGGCTCCAGAAATTGGTATCTGGAAAATAAACACGCTTACAGGGGAACCAAATGGAGGAGAAGCAACAAACCCATCAGCCGTTTATCAAGTTTCTTCAAACGCTGACTTCAAAAAAGTTTTGACTTTTGCTTCTTTGGGTGGAGTTACTTTTTATGATAAAAGCGGTTTAGCAAGTATGACACTTACTTGGTTACAAATCCAATATTCAGATGAAATTGGGCAAAAGCCATACGCTATTTCTGTTCGGGGTGGCTTTACAGGAGTATCAGAATTAAACACTATGCTTTGGAGTGGTAAATTCCAAAATGGAGTTATTAATGCAACTTATCAAGCCCAATTTAAAATAGATGGCATTATTCGCAATTTTAAATGGCGAATCCAAGGAGCACACATTTAACGTATAAATAACGGGGAACTCCGGTTCCCCTATTGTTTCACTTAATAATTATAATTATGAAGAAAGATTTTGTAACAATTACCCCAGATACGGGGGGGGGCTCGGCTACTCCACAAGTAACCGCTGAACCCAATGTGACAGCACAGTCACGCTCAACAACTCTCAATTTTGATGCCAACGGAAAACAGCTTAAATCCGTTCAAGTCAATCAACTCGGTATTCCATGGTTCATAAATGTGTGCACCGCCATTCAGGGTGAAATAACCGAACCCAATACAAACGTTGGACATCTTTTAAAAGAAGTGGATTTTTCGCCTAGTGGAGATGGTGGTAGTATGCCAAATATTCCATTCTTTCAGTATGATTTTGAAATAAATAATTTCAATTATACTAATAAGACAGCTTGGTATTTAGCTCTGGAAGCTAATATATTGGGCACTTTGATTGATACCACTACGGAGTATTTAATTTTGGAATGGGATTTAGGCAAAGGAAATGGATGGGAACGAATGGAATTTATGTGGGAAAATACCTTTGAGGGCTATCAATATTGGCGCAATACGACACCCAACGTTTACCCCAATGAATATCCGACAGTTAAAACTGTCCAAATGCGAGTTGGAATTGGTGATAATACTGACCCAGAGCCTATTCATACTTATCTTGCTCAATTTACAGTAAATATCGTATTAAGCCCCCGACCCTAGCGTAGCCAACATGATTTGATTACGCATTTGGATAAGCCGGAAAATTTTCCGGCTTTTTCTTTGCCAATCCAATTTATCTGCCTATCTTTGGGGTGTCAAATTAAAAATGGATTTAGTTATGGAAGTACAAGTAGTTAAAACAACAGTAAAAGCCGCAGCTGGAGTTAAAGAAACGAATTATGCTGCAATTATAAACAAGTATTGTAGACAAATCGGTTTCATTACTGATGATGGTATTTATTTAGAACTTTATGACCAAAACCTAAGAGGTTTTGGTATAGGTAGTTTTCAGAAAATAGATACAGGCGATGCCAAACCGTTTAGATGGTTATGCAAAATAGTAGAAGATAATTGGGACGCTATGTACGACCGCTATACTTTGGCGATAAAAGGATAAGGAAAGATATTTAGATATACGTATAATAGACGTTGACATAACATTATTTTATTATTTAAGCGAATACTTTTTGTATTTTACCCGAAGCGTCGGGGTTAACAAGATGAAACCCGTGAGGGCGGATATTGTCGTAGTAACACGAGTTTTAAAGAGTATGTTTATTGATTGGCATGGGGCGGAGAATATTCTCCGCCCTTGCTTTTTCAAAGAAATTGATTTACCTTTGTATTTTAAACAACCAAAATGATGAGACCTTTAGTAATAGTTGGAACCTGCAAAGAATTGCATAAGTGCGCTCGGTTGCTTGACAGGTTTGGATATATACCTGTCAATTGCCGGATACCTACGTGTGACAATCACGATGGGGGTTTCATTATACTCAATCGTGAGGGCGAGTTTAGGTTCTCAACATGCAATTTGTACGCAAATTTGGACTGCATGGTAACAGCCTCTGACTTCCTAAAGAATTACGGGGGTTTAGGAATACGCAGCCCGTACAGCCTAAAGAACATCTATTTTGCCTGCACACTTGGTTTGTTGGTTATGGGTATGGAAGGAAGCCTTCCTGTCGGTAGAATGTGGCTATTGGCTTTCTTTGCTATTAATATACCACTACATTTTAAAACGATTAAAACATGGTTTACACATGGGAAAGAAAGAAGATTTGGAAAGAGAAGAGCAAAAGCTGATAAAGATTAAGTTACTGCTCATAAAGGATTTTGAAGAACTGGATAAGGGGGAGTTACAAGTATTGCGTAACTACACCCGTGAAGTGTACCACATTGCGGGCGAAATAAAATTGGGCGTAGACGAGTTGCTTAATGCTTATCTAATTTTTAAACGCAAGTTTATCACCACTTTGGAAACTGTTGCGGTATGTCCATATCCGATGGTAGAAGCGGGTGGAAGTTTTGTAGCTGCACAAACTACGTATGCTCCAATAGCTGTCACGACGTTTGACGGAGTTTTTAGCTCTTCTAAGGAAACTTTCACTATTAACGAATGGCAAAGTTTACCCGTGCTTACAGTGTTCTATTTTGACGACCGTACCGAGGTGTGTTGTCTTGCTCCTAATGGACATTTTTGCCGGATAACGAGTAAGATTTTGCAGTTTGATATATAATGCGTATATTTGTTGCATCAGTCATGAATGAAGTTGAAATGGTGTTTGAAGGCGAGCCGCTTTGGGTAGTGATACTAGAGGCGGCTCTTTTTATATCAGTACCATAAAAGAAGCCCGTTTCACAACGGGCTTTCTTCGTCATAATCCATGATTATGGAAATAAAAGGAATTATTCTAAGAGATATTGTATATTAATTTCTAGGCTTTACGCCTTTCTTTTCAAGAAGTGCTTTATATTCATCAACTGGAAAATACATTCGTCCAAACTTTTCAGCCCACTTTTCAGGATAAATAGTAACGTACTTGTCATGGTCGTGAATAGTGGCACAGGCGATGATACTTGGTAGTCCAATAATTAGCAAGTAAAGCCACCCTGACCAACGGGAATTAATGTGATGCCCGTATTCATGGCTAGCCGTGTCCAATCTGTTGTAAGCCACCTCACTAATGAGGATAAAGTGACCGAGCGTGACACTACTCGTACCGCCCTTTTTAAAGTAAAAAGCACCTCCGCAGTACCCAATGTACCGCCAACGTGTGAAAATGGCTAATAGAAGCCCTAAGAGGCTTTGTGGCAGCATCCAAACGATGAGCAACAGGTGCACCAACACACAAGTGAGTTTCCCTTTCGGGTTGAACAGTGGAAAATCATCCTTTGTGACATCCACGCAAAAATTTTCATTCTGGGCGGTTTTGAAATCTTCGTGACCGCTTGCAGTCTTAGTTTGTAGTTTTTCTTTCATAAGCCAATAATTTTCGGCAAAATTACAAATTATTTTTCTCAATAAAATCCTCTACTTCACTGTCAGTAGCGGGTCTAATCTTTAGGATATTCAGGTTATCCAAGTCAGATTGTAAAATAGGAAAAGGCAACCGAGTCCGTCCTGACGGAGTAATATACCACCTGTTTTTGTCATCTCGCAAAAGGATGGTATCTGGTGTATCTTCGTCTACAAAGATTTCATCCGTGTAGGCTAACATCATTTCTGACCATTCCTTTTCTAGTCCTTCTTTTGGTGCTCGGTTCAGCCCTGTTCCACTGCCTAGTTTGGGGTTAAGGAAATCTTCTTTGGTTGGTGCAGGTGTTCCACTACCTTGCAAACCTGTTAGGAGAGTGGTGGTGTGATGTTGTGCGTTTTCCGCAGTAAGACGGGTCACCTCTGCCACTAGTTGCTCTTCCCTGATAGCGTAGTCATTCACTTCACGTTGAAGCTCCCTAATTTGTTTGTCCTTAACGAATATCTGTTTTTGTAGGCGGTCAATTTCCGCTTCCAAATTTAATTTCTGCAATATTTTTTCCTTTTCTGGCATAATCTTTTTGGATTGTTACAGAGCTTATACGTTGTCGGGGTTTATCTTTCCAAGACTTTTAGGAATCACCGCTGAGGATTTTTGTCGTAAGGGGGCTCCAGGGGTTTCTTTATATTATTTATTTAACAGTGAATGAGGTATTACGTAGTAATACCGAAATGAGCTAGTAAATAAATAATATTTTATTATCATGATAATTAATTGATTGGGATTGACGTGCGTACGCGAGGCTCTTCCCAACCCCTTGTGCACGTGCATGTGAGGGGCGTGCATGGACATGAGGACTGGACAGATAGGAAATATGGAATGACACCACGATGATGCGTATAAGGGTTAAAAGCCAATTGGGAGCGTCACATCTGTGGCACTATCGGCTCCGGTAACTAGGCTTATACAGACATTGACTTTAGGTTTATCTCACATTTGTCTTGTTTGAATTTTTAAGATTTGTTTTGTTTTTATTTGACATTGATTGGGGCAGGGGGCGCAAAGCCCCCAATCTCGCCCGTTCTTCCCTAATTAGATTAGACGTTTAGGAATTAGTTAAACTTTGCGTATCTTTACAGCGATAAATTTGTTTTTGAACTAAAAAGATACAGATATGAAAACAGTTACTCAAAAAGTTTTTGGATTTCTCTATAAGACTTGTTTGGCTAATCCGGGCGGAATACCAAGCCCGACAACCATACAGAGAGCCTTTGCGGTGGGTACACCGACAGAAGATTTGACGGCTGCAACTTTTGAACCTGACAAGGAACAACAGCCTGAAGGATTTTTGATTATTCCACTAACAAGTGGGGATATCAAAGTACATTTGGCTGGAGCACCCGCTTTTGAGGATTATACTATCAGCGGAGTAGAGGTAGACGCTAGTTTAGGCGCACCGATGCTTTACTTGGTGGATAAGGTTTATATAGACGGAACGACAGCAACTTTTAATATCGGTTGGTGATATGGTACAAGGACAAGCGATTGGCATACCGTTCAGGCGTCGGAAAGGAGAACAAGCTCCCCCTCCACCGAAAGAAGTAGCTTGGAATCCGACTATTGAAAGTAATTTGCCATATAAAGAAGTCAAGTACTTTAAATTTGTGGAGGGTGCAGGTTGGCAGGCACTTAATATCGGTGAGATATTGCCTGTTGGTCAAAGAGTGATGATACGCATTGTTATGACCGAGCCTTATTATGAAGTGAGTAAGGCGGTGAGTTCCCAGATGACAGGCATACAAATCGGTAAAAATGGTGTATCAGAATATGACATTGCTGGAGTTTTAACTGTTTACAGCCCGCAAATTTTAACGGTTACGATTGGGATAGATAAAAACTACGTCCAATGGAATCCTGTTGTGGAAAGTAATGTACCATATAAATCTGTAAAATATTATAAACTTGTAGATACAAGTTGGAAAGCTATAAATGTTGGCGACTATGTGTTAGTTGGTCAAAGAATATTAACACAAATAGCAACTGTGGGAATAGAAGATGAGGTTGTTGCAGCCGTTAGTGAACAATTAGATATTTATGGCATAAATAAAAATTCAAATGGAGAATACAATATACTAGGTATAACAAGTTCTACAACACCTCAAAACATAAACATCACTATTGATGAATATATTAGGTTTGAGGATATTGTACAGGCGTACCCACTGTTCTTTGAATTTACAGACGAAAATGGAAATTTGATTTCTTGGGGTGGTAAAGCAAAAGTTGGAAGTACTATTACCAGAACTAAAGGAGTTGCCTATGCTAATCTCTTGGAGAGTTTATATACTGTTACCAATCCAAGATTAAATGGTGTTCCGTTGGCAAGTGCTGAACATGTTGTTGAAAAACAAATGGTGTTTACTTGTACAGCGACATGGAAGCTATCTAATGAGCCTAACTGCATATTAAGCAATCAGATTCTGCCTATACCAAATTCTAGCTATAAGTACTTGGGATATCAGCCTGATTTGAGCGGGCACGGCAACCACGGTGTATTCAATAACTTTGAATTCGCTGGAATGAGTGGGGCTAATGGATATGTTACAAACTTTAAAAATTGGAGATATAGACAAAACAATAATAGTCAGCAGCTATTAATTACTGATAGTAGTGTTTCCATAAAATCTGAATTATCAGATGAATGGATTATTTGGAATCAAGCAGATACACAAAAGTTTAAAATTAGAATTATTGGATTACCTACTGGGGGTGCTGTGAGGTATAGGTATTTTGACGCAGATAATGTCCAGCATGATTTAGAATTTGATTTTAATGGAATCTGGGAATGTCCAGCTAATACTAATGCAGGTTCGTCTTCGGGGTTCTCTGTGATAGGTAGTAAAGCCTTGTATGTTGGATTAACTATTGAGCAAATCGGTGAATACGAAGGAGCTATTTGCTTTAACGGAGTAAACAATTACATGACCATTCCTACGTTGAAACATGGGGCTAAACAAGTGTTGTTAAAGGTGAATTGGCATTTGAATTCTAATAATTCAGGAATAGTGTATGACCAACGTCTTTCAAGCGGATTAGTACCTCAAAACATGATTATTTCGCTATCGTCTGATTCAGGAAATATTGAAGAAAGATTAGCATACATGAATGAGGGGCGTGCTGATGTTACTTATATTGATGGAGTATTGAATAAGAATATTACAGTTGTCCAATTACAGGGTATTACTCACAATATTACTCAATGTAATAGCGCAGTTACGATTAGCAATAGTCATTCGCCTGTACTTGGAGCTTTAGCTATTAATCAAACTTTGTTGCAATATTGTGCTCAAATGGCTTTATTTACATTCATGTCTTTCCCAGAAATAAGCCCTGAGGAAGAAATTAAAGACTTGAACGATATTGTGGGTATTGCAGGCGGTTACATTGAGAAACCTGAATATTATTGGGATTGCTTTGGTAAAACGAATGATGACCCCGATAAAGACGCTATTGCTGAACAAGTGAGCAAGGACGTAGCCAATGCTCTTTCAGTGAAAAATGCAGATTTTAAACTAGATAGCGGGTTCGGAAAGTACGAGGTTGATTTTGCCGCTTGGAATGTTGGTAATTCAGCATTTATAGTTTATGCAAATAAACTAGAAGTCAACAAAGAAAGTTCTGCCTATTGGATGTATTTGTATGCAAGTATGACTGAAAATGTTCCTTCTTTTAAGATAAGGATATCAAATTTACAACAGGGGTATATTAGATACTATTATCGTAATCAAGATGGAAACGAACTTTATATTGACTATCATAAAGATGGAGTGTACGAGTTACCTATGTCTTATAAAGTAGAAGAGGGTGGAACTGGAGTAAATGGTGGCTTTAATTCAAATGCTTCGGTTTTAAATGTAGGGGTAATTATTGAACAAATTCCGGAATATCAAAATGGCTTCATATTTAATGGAAAAACCGCCTATCTTGAAAATTTAAATATTCCAGCCGTTACTGATTTTACTGCCATTGCTAAAAGGGTATGGGTGAATAAGGATAATCCTATGAATGAATGCTTTATTCACAAAGGTGTTGTTAGTACTTCAATAAGTGAATCTGCATTTATGCTAGAATACGAGATTACTAATGACACTTATTACAGAAGTGCGTCTTTTGGTGGGTATATAAATGTTGAGCGGGTAAACAGACCTGAAAGCATTACTTATCAGACAACAAAAAGTTACAATGGTATTCCTATAATTAAGGGTTCAGGTATTGATACTCAAGGGTTAGTTATTGGGGCGGTTACTAATAACTATTGGAAAGGAATATTCTACAAACTTATGCTTTATTCCAAGACAATTGATATGTTGAGTATTAATGCGCTGAAGAATTTGTTTGCTTTAGATATTCTTATTGATATTAATCATCCAATATTTAAGAAGTAATGAAGAAGATAATTGAATGGTACAAAAAGAGCAACCGTTATAAACATGCTGCAACAGGCGGTATTATTTTAGCCGTCTTTTTATTGGTGGGTGTGGTGGTTGCTGTTAATTGGTTTGCGAATTTGCTGCTAGCCTCTGGAACTGTATTGGTTGCTATGGCGTCAGCAGAATATAAGGACAGAGAACATGGTAGTGCGTTTGATTGGTATGACATACTAGCCGGAATGACATTACCTGTTTTATTTTGGGTTGGTTCACTAATTGTATTAATTGTAAAATAAACAGAAATATGGAAAAGAAAATTTCTTTGGCTACGTTTGAACAAGTAGCCGCAGATAATGGTTATGAAGTGTTTACCGCTGAAGAGGTGGCTGCATACTACAAAGATGGCTTGCAGAAAAGCATGAAGAATGAATTAACTTCTGATGAGAAGGAGTTGTTTGCGGCTGACATTGCTTTCTTGCAAAAAGCCATTTGTATTGATGAGAATGGTAAAGAGGTGACACGTTATTTCCGACCGGAACAAGTGAATTGGGAAAAGACAGAAGATGGCGTGCTGTTGAAAGGTATTGCCGGAGTTTTTGCCGATACCCCTACTAACAGAAAATTGAATCGTGTTGGTGAGGCTTTTGTACCGTCACCGGATTTTATGAAGTCTTTGGAAAGCGAGGAAATTGACGAAGACATTATTAAAGCCATGAGAACAGGGCGTTACGCTGATACTCCTGAAAATCGTAGACTGCACCGTGTCGGTCAACCTTATGCAAAGCGTGAGGGCAAAGGCACAGAAGAAACTGACAAAGAAAAGAAGCGTGTGGGCGATACAAAGGCTGAAATAGAAAAGTTGGACGCTAAGTATGGCAAAGTATATGCCGCCCTAGGAAAACGCAAACAAGAAGCCTTAGAGAGAGGAGATAAGGCAGAGGCAAAACGTATGACGGATGCCATTGCCCGCATGGAAAAGGAACACGATGCTGAATACGCCAAACTTAAAGAAAAAGAGGGTGGTGAAAAAGGCGACGAAAAACTGCACGCAAAAGCCGACGAACGTAAAGGCGGTGAAAAGGGTGATAAAAAGCTGCACGAAGAAGCTGAAAAGAAAAAGAAAGAGCCCAATCCGGGTTCCAAGAAAAATCCTTTGAAGATAGACAGCATTAAGGATATTCACAAAGATGCCGCCTATCAGAAAATTACCATTGACGGTCACGAAGCTACTATTGTGAACCGTGGCACATACGACGAAGATACTCACAAGCCGATATATTATGTTGAAGCAGGCAGTCAGACGCACGCATATACAGGCTTGGACATGCTGAAAGAAAAGATTGAGGAATTTGTGCGTGTTGCCAATGGTGGAAAGGCAGACAGTGACGATAAAAAAAAAGTGAAGTAACACCCTCTGAAGCATCCAAATCTTTCTTTGAAAGCAAATTTAAGAATTTAAAATGGAAGAAAGGTGGTGATGAAGATTACCCAAGTGTTGTCGCTCACAAGAAATTTAGAGGCGTGCCTATTGATATAGAAATTGATGAAGATGGGCAGGGAGAAATTATTATTGGTGATGCCGACGAAGGAATTGAGTTTGGGGCACTTACATCTGAAAAAGCCGCAAAGGAACTTTGGGATACTATTTTAGAGGAACTTGAATATTACGAGGATTAAAATTAAGAAAAATGGAAGATTTATTAATGAAATCAGTGAATAAACATTACTTTCCTGAAAAGGAACGTAAAGAGCTAGCCAAAGAGGGCGAAGCCATGCCAGATGGTTCTTTTCCTATTCGTAACGAACAAGACTTGAAGGACGCCATACGTAGTGTCGGTAGAGCTAAAGACCCCGCAGCTGCTAAACGGTGGATAAAGAAGCGTGCCAAAGAAATGGGTAAAGAGGCAACGTTACCGGAAGATTGGAAATAATTTAAGAATTTCGGTGGCACTATCTGGGGTATTCGTTTTAAATGTTTATCTTTGTAGTGCCACTTTAATTTTGATTAGATATGGACGATATAGAAAAATCACGCCACGGTCGGTATGAAGACAACGCTAAGAACAGGCGGCTTCATCGTGTAGGTCAAGAATATGGCAGTAAGAAGCAGGAAGACGAAACTGTTGACCCTAGCAAATTAACTCTTGACCAATTACATAAGGAAATCAATGAGTTGGGGCACATATTAGGCGGTAGGATTAAGGATGGTAGACGTACAGAAGATGTGGAAAAGCGTATTTCTGATTTGCTTAAATATGCTCCCGATAAGGTATTGGAAAGCACCTTAGAAGCTCTTAGGACAAATGTCAAGCCAAACCCGACCGCAAAGATTGCCGCCAAACTGACGGAAATGGAAATTAACCGTCGCAAAACAGAGGGTTCTGCAAAACAGACTGGAAAGAAAGAAGAAACTCCTAAGGAAGAGCCAAAAGCTCAATCTGAAGAGCCTGAAACATATACCCGTGTAAAGTTTGACGATATGCCTCAAAGCGGAAAGGTTAATCTTAAGAAATATCTTTCTAATAAAATTAGGGCAGAGGTTGACAAGGCTTGGAAGGACAAAGCTAAAATCGGTGACAAAACTTTGCAGGACATGGAAAAGGGTATGGTTGCAGAGTTTAACAAAAATTTTGACAATCTAAGCAAGTCAAAACGAGCCGAAGCCCTGTACAGTATTATGACGGTTAAGGCAGAAATAGCCCGTCGGGGTAGAGGGGCTAAAACCGAGGAAAAACAGGAGGAACAACCTGCACCTAAAACCCAACCCGCAAAGGAGGAGCCTAAAAAGGAGTACAAGAAACCCGAATCCTTTAATGAGCTTTACACCAGAGTTCGAAACGCATGGGCGGATATCATGGAAACAAAGCCTAGGGAAGTAGCTTTTACTAAGCCTAAAGAAGTGGCTGAAATGGCTTCTGCATTTTTTCCTGGAACAACCATATCTAAAGTAGATGGGGAGGAAGAATATATGGTTCAATATCCTGGGGATGCAAGTAGGTTTATGCGTATTGATAAATATACGAGTTCTCCTAAAGCCCTGATTGATAAAATAAGGATGTTTTTATCTATGGATATGGACATGCGCACTAGGCAGAATTTTTCAAATGATGAAAAAGAAAAATTTGATAGGATATTTGAGCTAGTTGCTGAAAGTGTGGCTGATAGGGCTCAAGCTAAAGATATGAGTGCAGCCCGCACAAAAGCATTTGAAGAACAGGTTGCTGAAAACAATAAGAATATTTCTAAGAATGTTGGGATAAAACAGAGCAAACCGATGAGCTTTGAGGAAGCTAATCAGGGGCGTGGAAATCCTAAATTTCGTACTAACAAACTTTATGGCGTAAATTGTCAAACGTGTGTGGTAGTGCATGAATTGCGATTAAGAGGATTTGATTTGGGTGCTAAGCCAAAAGCAAGTTCTACACAAGAAGCAATGGCGAGGGATTGCACCTTTGCATGGATAGACCCGCTAACTGGACAGCAACCCGAAGTTGTGAGAATATCTTGTGCTCCAGATAATAAAACAATTAAGGTTAGAAAAAGCCAGAAATCAAAGTCGGATTTACGTAAAAATATTTTAGAAGCTACAAAAGAGACTGGACGTTATAATTTTTCTTATGGATGGGTTAGCGGTAAGGATAGTGCGGGGCATATAATAACCGCTGAAAGGCACGCTGACGGTAATTTGACCTTTTACGACCCTCAAAATGGGAAGAATGTACCTATGATAGAATTATTGGACGAGGTTAGTCCTAAATATTTGTGCAGGATAATTCGAGTAGATAATTTACTCATTAAACCAAATATTGTTAAAGATTACGCAATGCATTATGAGTAAAATGACAGAAGAGGTAACTCGGGCGATAGCCACGAAGTTCCTAGACGGAATAGAAGGATTTAAATTGATTAAGTTAGAAAACTACAAAAACTATGTAGTTTATCTTGCTTTTCCAGATGGCGTGACAGGCGAAATAAATGTCGGACGTCCTATTTATGTACTGATTGATGAATTGGGCAAAGCCCGATACGCTACGAACAAAGAAACTAACGAATTAATGAAGCGTGCGAACCCTGACGAGGACTAGCGGTTTTCCAATTTACTCTTTTTATTATACATTTGTACCGTTTAAAGGTAGAACTAAAACATAGAAAAGATGAAGAAATATGTTTATTCAAAAGGTGAAGAAACAGTAACCGTTGAAACCGATGGTCTAGCGGCTATCAATAATTTTATGGTGACAGGTCTTATCGGTCAGAATTACGGTGGGTTGGTACACGCTGGATTGGCTTTTAAGATGGGGGATACAGTAAGTATTCCGGAAATGCTGAATGCAGCTAAAAGATGCGAATGTAAAGTAGAGTGTTATGAGGGTGGCACACTTATCATTGATGAGAGTGCTGACTTTACAGGTGGTGACCCCGAACCGAAGGGAATTATCTTTGGTTTGTCACTTGGTGTCGCTTTCAATGAAGCAACCTACAACAGTGTAGTTCCGGCTTCCTATGTTGAACAATACCCGTATTCGGCTAGCAAAGATTCTTTGCCGTGGTTGGTGGCAAAGTTTGACAAACAGGGGGGAGACGATGATGAATATCAGGTTAAAGTTTGGGCTGACGATGCACAGCTTTCATTCAAAAATGTTCCGGAATCTGTTGGTACAGTTAGTGCAGACGGCAAGGTGCTTACTTCTAAAGCAAAGGAGTACATTATGTTTGACATCGTACGTGACCTGACTATTTACAATCCAAAGGCGGTGACTTGGTTTACAATCCAATTCATTTACGATAACCGTACTTACGAAGCAAAGGTATTTGTCACCCCTAACACGATTTAATTATGGGTAATAGAGGGAAACGTCAAAGACTGAACCAAGCCCAACGGGGAGCCACGCAACAGGCTCCCTTTGAAGCATTGGAAGGTCTTAGTATGGAGGAACTGAACGCATTAGCGTCAGCCGCTCCAATAGCCCTACGCAACAGGCTAGAGAAGTCTTTAAACTCTGAAAATTTTGAAGAGGTGTTAAAGGCTCAGAATTTTATAGCACAGCAAAAAGGCGGACGCAAACTTCCCCAACCTGAAATAAAATCAATTCTTTGGAACCCGTCTGAAATTGGTTTCAATGGTAAAGGATATCGCGACCCTGCAACGGGCTTTTCTTTCAATACGCTCAATCGCATGGGCGATATCTTTATTATTAAATCCATTATCAATACTCGTATTGAGCAAGTGCAAAACTATCTCAAATACAGTAATGATGACCAGAAGCCCGGATATCAGATACGTTATAAACAATCTCCGGGGTCAGTGGGTGATAAGGATAAAAAGGAACTTAGTGATAAAGACAAGAAAATTGTTGATTACATTGTTAAGTTTCTGGAAGAGGGCGGGGAAAATGAGAAGTGGGACTGTGAAGATAATTTCCAGGAGTTTACCCGCAAGGTGCTAAACGATAGTTTGCGTTTAGACCAAATGTGCTTTGAAGTAGTACGTAGTCGAGATTTGAAGTTAAAGAAGTTTCGTGCCGTGGATGGTGCGTTAATTCGGCAGCTAGATACGAACGACCCCCGCTATGCGCAAATGTTTGAACAGTTCCGATGGCATGGGTATCTTCCCCGTTATGCTATGGTATGGGATGGGCAAATTATTCGCCACCCTGTTACAGGGGAATATGTAGCTTTTTATCCTTGGGAGCTTGGATATGGCATACGTAATAAGACAACTAATGTATTCAAGAATGGCTACGGATGTAGTGAATTGGAAACATTAGTAGAAATTGTTACGTGGATATTGTGGGGTATGCAGTACAACGGAAACTTCTTTAAACAGGGAAGTCAGCCGAAAGGTTTTATTAATGTAAAGAACGGGAATATTGACCAAGGAACATTAAACGAATTCAGACAGGATTGGAAGCAAACAATGTCTACCGTTTACAATTCTCACAAAATACCCGTTGTACAGGGCATAGACCTTGAATGGATTGACTTGCAAAAGAATAACCGTGACATGGAGTTTACTGAATGGGTGAAATTCCTATTAGTGATTGCATGTGCCGTATATCGCATGGACCCGAGTGAATTGGGCTTTCAGTTTGAGGATGCAGCACGTATATTCGGACAAGAGGGGCAAAAGGAGCGTCTAGACCATTCTAAACAGAAAGGTTTGACCCCGTTGTTGGTATTTTACCAGAACGTTATTAATAAGTACATAATCAGCGAAATTGACGACCGTTTAGAGTTTGCTTTTACGGGTATTGAAATTGAGGATGAGGAAGCACAAGTTAAGTTAGACGTTCAGAAGATACAGAACGGTTTTGTTTGTCTTGAGGATATGTTTGAGAAATATAGCGGTCGCCCGTTTGACCCTGAAAAGGATACAATACTTAATAGCGTGTACCAACAGGCGCAGAGTGCTAAGATGATGGGCGGTGACTATATGAACGATATTGCCGAAGAAGACAAGACAGATGCCGACAAAGAAATTGACAAGTTATTCATGGAGAAATCTATAAATGGCAATCCAATTTTAGGCACTGCCTTAGAATTTATTGACAAACAATTAGGTAGAAGGAGTTGATATGGAAAGGGCTGTTTCACCAAGAATAAAACATCACGTTGACCCGCTACGTTATCCAAACATTCAGGCGAAGTATGAAAACAAGGCTAAAAATTCGTTTTCGGCTGTCAGGGTGTTTGGTGAATTGGTGGAAGAAATGGTGGCAATTACCAAGGAGAAGAAATAATGCTGTTTACAGAAAAAGACATAAAGCAGATACTAGGAATTATTGATACAGCAGTGGCGAAGATGGTTGCGGAAACACTAGGTAAGGACTACTTAACGCAGGCAGATTTGACAATGCTGAAAAACAGGGGCGTGGACTTGGTTAAATTAATACCCAAGTTTCCGTCCCACTATCAAGCCTTTTTATTTGGTCGTGTTTCGGCTGCCATTGGAACGCAGGCGTCTCGGTCAATGAGTTATACTGATTTTGAGAAGTTTCTGGCAAATATGGGCTTATTTGCTCCTACTACGAGGGAAATGGCTTTTTATAGTATAGCCGCTAAGAAAACATACACTCACATAAAGGGGCTAGGGGAAAGGCTTAAAAATGATGTAAGGGCTTCTATAGACGCAGAAGAGATAAACTACCTTGCAGCACAAGAAGTGGCACGCCAAAAGGGTGAAGAGGTGCTAGCTAAAGAAATAGCTGATGGCACACTGGAAAAACGTACTGTTCAGAAAATTACTTCCAATATTGCTAATCAGATGAATGATTGGCAAAGGGATTGGGGGCGTATTGTAGAAACAGAATGTCAGGATGTGTACAATATGGGGCAGGCGCAATATATGATGACATTAGCCCCCGACCCGTTGGTGTATTTTGATGTTTTTCCCGGAGCGTGCAAACATTGCATCAGGTTGTTCCTAACAAATGGAGTTGGAAGTAAACCTCGTGTTTTCAAACTTTCTACGTTGCTTGCTAATGGCACTAATTACGGGGTAAAAGTACGTGATTGGAAAGCCACCATTCATCCAGTTCATCCATTTTGCCGTTGCGATTTGCGTTATTTGCCGCAAGGTTACGAATGGAATGAGGAGACAGGTAGGTTTGAGCCGCCTAAAGATTATAAGCCACAAGTAGAAAGGAAAAGCAAAGTTAAAATAACAATCGGAAATAAAGAGTATTTAGTATGAACCTGAAAAAGTTGTTAGGGCTGCAAACAGCCCAAGAAAAAGTTGAAGAATACAAGGGGTACAAGAACCGCTTGAAACAGCTTGATGAATTGGGACAGGAGTTGGCTGATAAATTTATGTTGCAAAAGTCAATCATAGATGATATTGCCACGTTGCCCGAGAGCAAACGAACTGAAGTGTTTGACAGTTATAACGCCTTTATGAAGAGCCACCAAAAAGAAGTGTCAGCAGCCGTTTCTGAACGGGCACGCATTATTAAGTCCATGGAAAAGTTACGTAATGACGATGAAGTGGGTAAAGCGTGCAGTGACATTGATTTGTTGGATGAAGCCCGTAGTAGGTTTAAAGCGGGCACACTTGCAAAATCGGTTTATTTTGACATTATAAAGAGTGTTACAGGTGAGCCGACAAAGTATGCTGATGTGCTTGCATTTAACAAGCAGGGTCAACTCCTCATTTTGCATCGTGTGACCGATTTTACGCCTAATGGAACAGTTTGTATTCCTGGAGGGCACGTTGACCCAGGAGAGGACTTTATGACGGCTGCATTGCGGGAATTAAAGGAAGAAACCAATTTAGACCCTCTACCTGAAGCGGGTGTTCTTGAATTGGGGGAGTACAAAACGGCTGATGCACATATTAAGTATTATCAAGTAGCAGTTGACGAATTTCAACCTGTTACGTGCGATGCGATGGAACATTGTTATCACGAATGGATAAATCCTGCCGAAGTACCTTTGCGTCCGTTTATTTTTGACCAAGGAAAAATCGTAACAAAATTTTTGATGCAACCCCATCAGGAAGTTCTTGCTATGCCGTTAATGAAGGCTCTTGAAGAGGGTAGAATTACCCCTGATTTGTTTGTACCTGCATTTAGCCGCATATTAAAGAAAGCTATTGGAACAGATGACGCAAAACCATTGATGCCTGAAAGTATGGATAGCAGTGTTAAGACGATTGCCCAACCTGCACCACCACCGATGACAAAGAAAAAAGTCATTGTACCTGTACGTGACCCGATGAAGAATTTGGAACAAGTAATGAAAGCCATTGACGGGGAAAGTGAAATAAAAATTGGTGACAGTTGTTTAAAGCTGGATGAGCCTATTGCAGTGTTTGAAACTAAGTACAAGTCCGACCCGACCACCAACCGTTTGACAGAATGTGAAATTGTGTATGACGGAGACGAGGTAAATATGCGAATTTTACTTGATAAAATGAGAAGCGGTTTGTTAGCGGGTTCTGTGAAAGTACGGACACTTAACGATGATTTCTTAATGGCAAATGAAAACGGAACCGATTACGTTGGTGATGCGGTATTTGTGCCTCTTTGAAAAGATTTGTATTTTTGTCCAGAATTTAAACTGTAAGACATGAAAAAGAAAACCTCAAATGATTTTAATTTCTGGTTGCCTATTGATTTTATGAAATCTGAGGAAGCCACCCAATATGAACGGGGGGATGACCGGAGATACGAAAATATGGTCTTTGAGGGTATTGCGAGCGACAGCAGTGAAGATTATCAAGGAGATAGCATGGAGCCAAATGGCTTCGTTATAGATTACTTCTTAAAACACGGGTTGTTCAACTTAGACCACTTGACCGTTCGTGCCAAAGAGCTGAAAAGCCGTTTCTGGATTGGCGAGCCATTGGACGGTAGAATCATCAATAACAAATTTTGGGTAAAGGGTAAACTCTGGTCAGAAAGCCCCGAAGCCCGTGCCTTTTGGGACAAGTGTATTGAGATGAAAGAGAGTGGCAGTACACGACGTCCGGGAATGTCCATAGAGGGCAAGGCACTGGAGCGTGACCCCAAGAATGAAAAGCATATTACGAAAGCAATTATCAATAATATTGCGTTAACGTTTACCCCTGTGAACTTTAACTCCTATTTAGATTTTGTTAAGGGTGTGCAAGAGCAAGATTTCATTCCTACGGGTTCTCTTATCAAAAGTCGTTTGGATAGAGACATTATGTTTGAAAAAGTTATCGGAGATAAACGGATAGTTATCGATTCAAAATTCCGAATTATTGAAGAGAAAATTTGATAGGACATTTTTAGGAAAAGAAATTAAGCTATAATTTTAACCAAGAAAAATTGAAGATTATGTATGTATTAACATCAGAACAAAAAGAAGATGCTTTGGTTAAATCGCTATTAAGTAGTGATTTTTCTGAGGAGACAGTAGCGGAGTGGATTGCCACAGGTGCTATTGACTTGGCTAAGTCTACGCAGTACGGACCCGATGACCACGGAGAGGGTGCAGGGGATGACGTTCATGAAAAGCGTGACAAGAAACAAGAAGAGGACGAAAAGAAGGAAAAGAAAGAAATTGAGGACGAAGACGAAGATGCTGATAAAGACCTTGAAAAAGGTAAAGGCAAGAAAGATTGCGACATGGGCGGTGATAACAAACCTGACATTGCAAAGTCTTTGGGCTTGGATGCTTTCTACAAATCTATGTCCGAAGAGATTTTGGGTGCAGTAAACACGCAGAACGAAGAGATTTTAAAGTCTATTCCTGCAATTGTTGAGCGTACTTGTGAAGCGTATTTCAATCCCGTAATAGACCGCATTGAGAAGTCTATGGAAGGAATGAAAACGGCTATTGAATTGTTTGGTAAACAAGCTCCAAGTTTCAAAACTTCTGGTTTGAGCCAAGCTATCATTGAAAAAAGTATTGCCGAGGGCGGTGGTATCAAAGACCAAGTAGGTAAAACTTCTTTGAGTGCAAGCCGTGACCGTTTGGTGGTACGTGAACTTATACTTAAATCCATTCAGGAAGAGGAAGACAAAACCCTTGCGAAGTCATTGAATGACAATGCAATGGCATACATTCTTGACCCGATTGGTGGTGCTATTGGTGAACCTGTTGCACAATACCTGTACGAAAAGAAAGGCGTGCGTCTAGTTAAATAATTTCGTGAAGTGAAACTTTTAAGATTAAAATAATATGGATTTATACAATTATCAAGGGCAGAACAACGATAATCCGTTGGAAAGCATGACCGCTGACGAAATTTTGAAAGCGATGGAAGCTGGTCTTATGACTGGTATGCAGTACGATAATCAGCTCAATAACGGTGGAGGTTTGAAACCTGAGAGCTTGGATTACGTGCTGAAGAATTTGGAAAACCGTTTAGACCAATTGGTATTCTGGAATGAATTGCCACGTCAACGAATTGAAAGTACCGTTCATCAGTACAATCAGTTGTACAAATACGGACAGAACGTGGGTATCTTCAATTCTGAAGGCGAAACCCCGACAGAAACCGACAGTATTTACAGACGTAAATCTATCGTAGTTGCGTTCTCTGGTGTGACTGGACAGGTTACTCATCCGGGTATGATTGTGAAAACCGTTGTCGGCAGTTTGTACACTAAGGAAGTTGAAAACAAAACTATCCTGTTACAGACAGAGTTGGACAAAAAGGTTATTACTTCTAACCGTTCCAAAATTGAACAAGAGTTTGACGGTGTGTTCGCACAACACGTAGAGGGTATTAACGATATTACAGGCGGTTTGCTTGGTAAGACATCTGAACAGGTTTTGGATGCTTATTTTGGCGACGTATCTGTAATCAACGCAAATGGTTCAGTATTGAACGACCGTATGGTTGAAGATGCTGCACAAGCTGTCGTTAACGACCGAAACGGTGTTATTGACCGTATTGTTTCAGCTCCTATTGTGTTTAACAACTACGTTAAACTGTTCCACGAAAGCAAGCGAGTTATCGTAGGAATGGCGGGTGGTGTTGTTGGCGCAACTATGGGTCAGTCTGTAAACGACATCCAAACTCAATTCGGTAAAGTTTCTGTAAAAGCCGACAAGTTCTTTGATTGGGCAGAAGCTATCAAGTTGGGTAATGCCAAAACTTCTGACAAAGCACCGAACGCTCCTATCGCTGATACAACAGCTCCGGCAGCAGCTTTCGTTGATGCTAAAACGAAGTTCGGTACAGTTCACGCAGGTAATTACTTGTATGCTGTAACAGCTAAGAACCGTTATGGTGAAAGTGAGCCTACTCTGTTGACCGCTGACGCTTTGGCAGTTGGTGCAACTCAATCAGTAGCGTTGAAGTTCAAGAGTGCGGGTTCTTCTGCATATCCTGAAACTTGCTTCGTTATCTATCGTACCGAAGTAAATCCGGTGTCTAAGGACATTGCTGATTTCTATCCAATTTTTGAAGTAAGCAAAACAGAGCTCGCAGCAGGATGGGACGGTGCAGCCGAAAACACTGTTAACGACCGTAACCGTTGGATTGCTGGATGTAAATCCGCTTTGATTTACTTTAATGGCAGCGAAATCAACGAATACCTTGAATTGGGTGGTACGATGAAACTTGACTATGCTATTGTCGGTCCTCGTCGTTCGTTCTCTGTATTGAACTACGGTTCTCCGGTATTGTATCAGCCAGGAAAAATCGCACGTATCATCAACATCGGTAAAATTGGACTTCCGGTTTAACCAATAAGATACGTATAATAATGACGGGGTGTGGGGTTTACCCCTACACCCCGTTTATTTTATAAACTAATAAACAAAAGAGATTATGAAATTATTTTACGCAAAAGTCGGCACACAAGTTGTCAACATTAACGGGAAAAGAGTGAAGTTTGACAACTGTATTGCAGAAGTAGAAGACGCATTTGGCGAAGAAGCTCTTGCACTTGGACTTCCGGGATTGTATGAAGACGGAACACAACCTGCATTTCAAACTCCTAGAGAGGTTGCATTGCAAGCAAGTGCGGCAGACAGGGAAGAATTTTTGAATAAAGAACTTGGACGCCTGACTAACATCAAGGCAGCGTTGGAACAGCAACTTAAAGAAGCCCAAGCAGAAATTGAAGTGTGGAAATCGGAGTACCAAAAGGAACACGATTTGCGCATCAAAGAAGTTGGTAGTAAGGGCGCACCTCAAGAACCTGTAACAGCACCCGCTCCAACAGAAGAAGCTCAAGCAGAGCTCACAGAAGAGGAAAAATTGCGTGCAGAATTGGAGCTGATGACCAAAGCGCAAATTTTGGAATTTGCTAAAGAGGCAGAAATTGACATGACGCCTATTGCGAACGGCAAAAAGCCGGAAATGATTAATTTTATTATGGAACAATCTAAAGGAGAATAATCGTTATGGGACAACTTACATTGACGATGAAATACCGCAAGAACGAAGGGATGATTTTAAGCCCGACAGAAATTTTTGCGATATACCTGTATGGAATTAAAATACAAGGTGGAGACGGCACAAGTTTCAGCCCCGAAAGTATGCGCTTCTATATACAGGCAGCGCAACAGGAAGTAGAAAATTATTTCAACTTGAAATTGCGTTATCAGTTCATCGCCCTTGAAAAGTTGACCTTTTACCGAGCCGACTATTGGCAGTCATTCCCTATATTATTCACAAACTACCCCGTTAACAGACCAATTTCGTTGACGGGGCGGTTTAATCAATTGGAGCAAATAAGCTACCCGACGCAATGGCTTACTAATACCCGTAACAGCTACGGACAGTATAACCGTCGTGTGTCTATTGTGCCAACAGGAACAGCCGTTGCGACTGCAAATGCCGAAGTTATTCTTAGTGGATTGACCACGCAGTTAGGCAGTCAGCATTTCTTGATGATACCTGATTATTGGGATTTACAGTACATTACCGGATTTGACTTGGATAACATGCCTATGGATTTAATTAATCTTGTCGGCAAGTTAGCAACGTTCGGTCCGCTAGGTATTGCGGGAGACCTTATATTGGGTGCAGGTATTGCGGCTCAAAGTTTGGGCGTGGATGGTCTAAGCCAATCTATCAGCTCTACTTCCAGTGCAACTAATGCAGGTTATGGAGCACGTATAATTCAGTATCAAAAAGAGATTGCTGAGACGGTTAAGAAGATTAAGTTGGTTTATGATGAAGTGAAGTTAGGCGTCTTATGATTAAAGGATTGGTGTACATATATACTTTGGAATATCCAGAAGGTAATGTTCGTTACGTGGGCAAAACTCAGGATTTAAAAACTAGATTTTGCAAACATTTGCGAGACGCAAAGTATTCTACTAATTCTAGAAGATTGGCGTGGATACGTTCTTTATTAAATGTTGGCGAAATACCGTGCATTAATGTTTTGGACATTGTTGAAGAAAAGGAATGGGCATTTTGGGAAAAGCATTATATTTCTTTAATCAAATCTTGGGGATTTGATTTGACGAATGCGACTTTTGGTGGCGACGGTTTATTAGCTACTGAAGAAGTTAAGGCAAAAATTTCAAAATCATGTAAAGAGCATTGGAAGCATAATAAGACTTGGACTTCTGGAAAAGCCGGAATGGGTTTAAAATTAGGTCCGAAACCCGGACATAGGTTTAGTAAAGAAGTAGTAGAAAAACGTACAGCAATACTAAATCAATATGTCAAAGAAAATGGTGCATGGAACAAGGGTTTGGCTTTAAAGAAGCCTGAACCCTTGCATAAAGGGAAAGGCTTTACGGGCTTGTTGAATCCAGCTAGAAGAGTAATTCAATTAAGTTCAGAAGGAGCTTTTATTAAAGAATGGGGTAGCGCATCAGAAGCGGCACATAAATTAGGAATATCTGGGGATATTATACGTGATTGTGTGAAAGGGAAGCGGAAAAATGCGTTGGGATGTATTTGGATTTCAAAATTAAAATATGAAGAAATATGCCAGAAAGAAATATAACTTCTTCTAAGGCTCCAGACATGTTTGGTCAGCCTGCCGTCTATTTCAGACCCAAGGATTTTGACGCTGCAATATGGTCTCACGGGTATGACATTACCTGTGAGCAAGCTATTAGATGCCCGTGTCAAGGAGCTTCTGGAGCCCCTATGCCTGGATGCCAGAATTGTCACGGTTCAGGATACTTCTATGTCAATCCAATACAAACTAGAGCACTAATTACAGGGCTGAACCGAATTACTCAATACGTACAGTGGGCTCCCGAATTGATGGGAACGGCTGCAATAACTGTAAGGGATACGGATAAAGAGCTTATTAGCTATTTGAATCGTATTGTAGTAAATGATGAATATGCGTGGTTTACTGAATTAAAAGTAGCTCACACAATGATTGATGATATTGAGGCGGTGTTTCTTTCTTATGCACCAATAGAAATTGAGGCGGTGTTTCTTTATATGGGGGCGGATGTTCCTTTGTATAAGTTAGACCCAACGGTGTATGAGGTATCTCCGAACAATAAGTATTGTGTTCAATTTGCGGCTGGAAATGTGCCAGAGGGGGCAGGGGTGTCCTTCCTGTACAAACATAGGGTAGAATATCACATTATAGATGCCCCACACGAAATTCGTGCCTCTATGCAAGCGAATAAGCAATCAGGAGCCTTAGAAGTGATTAAAATGCCATTGCAGGCAGTGGGTAGGCGGTCACACCTGATAGATATGCAGCGTCCCAATTTTGATGGGAGTGGTTTAATTTTTAACGATTATGATACCAATACACCTTGATTTGAGTGAAGTAGTGGCGGAGTTTTCTTTAACAGGAGAACAGGCTACGGAATTGGGGGCTAGTATTATCTCCCGTATTGTTACGGAATATACTAGCAAATGGGAAGATATAGTTGACAAAAATTTACGGCAAACCAGAAAGATATACAAGCGTGCAATGTATGTTGACCGCATAAGCCCGACCGAAGTGATATTTGGTTTGTCAGGTGGTGAGGACGGGTTGGCACTAGCTTTGGAAGAGGGGAAAGATGCGTATGACGAAAAGCCGTATTTTGCGGCTTCACCAAAACGTAAAACAAAGAAACTTGGTAATGGGTGGTATTTAACCGTACCATTTAGGCACGCCACTCCGGAAGCGGTTGCAGAAAGTGGAATTTTCCAGTCTGTTTTACCTAAAGAAGTGTATGACATTGCCAAACAAAATGCCGGAGCACCTGTAACAACAGCCCAACTTCCCCCGCAGTTTGCTCAATTGGGGCAGAGGGCGGAACTTAAAACCGCTCAAGGGGTTATTCCTTCCTATACACATAAATCGCCCAAATACGAAGGCTTAGTGAGGTTAAATATATCTTCTACTAAATCTGAGGATAGAGGCGGCTACTTTACATTTAGGCGAGTGAGTGATACGAGTGACCCACTAAGTTGGATACATCCAGGATTTGAGGCTCATAAGTTTATGAACAAGGCTTTGGACGAAGCACAAATTGAAACAGTTGCTTCAATGGCAATTGATGAATTTTTAAGTCAGATTTGATATGATAATAATTGCAAGAATAAGGCAGATAATTGATGGGCTGTTAAATTATGTCCAGTCAGACTATGAGGCTTTACCGGAAGAACAAACGTTTCTATATCAGATGTTTTATGGCACTAAGGATAGAAACTTTGATTTTTACGAGGAAGCAAAAAAGTTGTTTCTGCGACGTAATACAAGTCCTCGCAAATTACGCACGGTGTTGGAATACCCGTTGGATAAAAGCCATCTTCCGTGTGTTGTAATTCGTGAGCCTGCAAGGAAACAGGTGCATGATGCTCCTATTGGTGGCTATGGGCTTCCAGTAGAAGATTTATTTGGCGACCCCGAACATCAACGAGAGGGTTTTCGCCAACCGTCTTTTTCAAGCGTTTCAATTATGTGCTTTAGCGATAATAGTTTGGAAAGCGTGTTAATTTGCGAAGTTCTGTATTCGTTATTGATTGGCGCACGTAATACGCTGGAAGAGGAATTTGTAAAGTTTGAGTTCAATACGAATGAGCTTATTATGGAAAATAAGCTGTTTCCCACCCCGATACTGATAAAAAGTATAGATTTGGAGATTGAAGAAATTGACCGCTATGCAAGTATTATCAGACCGGAGCTGATAAATAAATTCATTATTGACCCCGCTATTGTAATCGGCACAGACCCAAATTGGAATCCGCCTGAACCTACTAAGTATTTTGTCTTTGGTAGCCCTTATGTTTGGTTGGATGAAGATAGTGTTGGGACACAAAAGATATATTCCAATACTGATTGGGTATTAACTGTTGAGGGCGGTGAAGAGCCGTTTGCATTTGGTTCTAGTCATTGTTGGCTTAATGAGATAACTAATAAAGGGACACAGGAAATTAATGCTCGTCAAGATATTCATTGGACGCTTGAATAGGCAGTTTTAGATATAATGTGTACTTTTGTTTACGAATAAAATTGTTTAACCAAAAAAAAAAGAGATGGCAAAAGCAGCATGGTTAACCGTCGCCCCGATGTCAGGGACAGGTAACGCAACAATCACCAACACGGGTACAGTTCACACAGGTCGTGAACAACGTACAACAACCGTGACAGGAACTGCAACAGGAGTTTCTCCTAATAAAACTTATACGGTTGTGCAGAAAGCGAAGCCGGAATTTGTAAGTTTTGACAACGGTGCAGAAATCACAGTTCCAAAAACAGGCGGGACACTTACTATTACAGGTAAGTCTAACTCCTCTAAATTGACCTTTGCACTTCTTGAACTCACTGACGATGGTGATACCGCTAATGTGGTTGAGGGTGGTTTGAAATTGACATTGCCTGCGAAGTACGATGCAGGTGGTGCGCAGACTTCAAATGATAAAGCAATTTCTGGTGACCCCGGAGCTACGGCTGAATTTACATTCAGTATTGAGTTTACAGGCATTGCAGCCAATACAACTATCAATGAGTTGACCGCTGCATTGAAAGTGACAGCTCAAGGGGGGCAAACAGCTCAAATTTCTATCAGACAGTCTGCAGGAGACCCACAATTCTCATTCGGTCAGGCTACCATTACTCTGGAAGCAAGTGGCGCAGCCGTTACGAATACAGTTGTTTCTAACACTTCTTGGACATTATCATAATGGCAACCAAAAGAGTAAAGAAAGCAAGTGCAACACAACCGCCCGTCAGGGCGGTTGCTGTTGTTTCTTCAGGCGTTAACGACGGCTTTGACAGAACGATGACTGTTACCGGAAGAACGACTGAGGGGACACCTATACAAGTGTCCTCTTTTCGCATTACTCAATTAGGTTTAAGAGAGCCGTTTTTACCTGCCGACAGCGATGAACCGTTTGAAACAGCCGATGGTGAACAATTTGGAGTTTTAAAATTATAAAGTTAAAAGGTTATGGCATACAAGTCTAAATTTACAGGGGTAGAAGTTGATAACTTGCTCACCTATGTGCAGACGTTGCAACAGAATCCGGATGCCGTGTTGCAAAACATGACGGGTCAGGCAATTATTGACAAGATAAATACCGTTACAGGAAACATAGTATTCACTAAATTTGTGGACGCACAGGCGGGCGCAGGTAAATCAGTATAAAGTATGAACTATTCTTTTGCAACATCACAAGAGGCGGCTGATACGGTGAACATTACACCGGAAGAAATTGGTGTGCCTGCAAATAATTATGTGCGGAAGAAGGAGTTGATTGCGACTGGAAAGTTTGATGAGAGTGCTTTAGCGTCTTACACAGATAATGAATTTGTGTTATTAAAAGATTTGGCGCAAGGTTCATTCACTATCACTCTTGCTTTAAATTCTGACATCACAAGCCGAGGCACGGTGCAGATTAATGATGGAGCAGCCGGAGCAACCGCTCAAGCGACCGTAGATTTGGGCGACCAAGTGCTTGCAAAATGCAACCTGACAAGCCCAGATGATGCCTTTGACGGATGGTATGAGGGCGATACAAAAGTTAGTAGTGATAAGAATTACAGCTTCACAGCTACTAAGAATGTTTCTTTGGTGGCAAAAGCAATGTATATTGATGTCACCCCTACATCACTGGAATACACTGCCGCAGGCGGTGAGCAAACATTGACTGTAACAACCAACGTAAATAGTTGGACAGTAAGTTAAATTTAAAATAATATGGCGAAAGATAGTTGGTTAACCGTATCCCCGATGTCTGGCAAAGGCAATGCCACAATCAGTAATTCCGCTCCTGATTTTAAGGGGCGGATTCAGAGGTCTACTGTCGTGACAGGTGCAGCGACTGGGATATCTGGGAATAAGACTTATACTGTTATACAAAAAGGTATGGGGGAAACCATTGTGATTCCCACCCGTTCGTATTCGGTAAATAATGGGGAAACTACTTTAACGATATCGGGTTCAAGTAATTCACCTAAATTAACGTTTGCAACAGTCGGTACAAGCCAGATTCCATTAGATTTGCCTACTACCTACACAGCCGATGGGAAAACCCAAGCAAACGGAGCAGCTATTGCAGGAGACCCCGGAGCTTCTTATTTATATTCTTTTTCTGCAACTATAAGGGTTCCATCCAATAATGTGGGGCAACGAGTTTCCACAGTAAGAGTTTCCGGACAAGACCCAAATGTTTGGATTGATATTGTTATCACTCAAGCGACAGCAACATTTACTGTTGCGTATAGAGCCGGAAATTATATATCAGCCGTTCAGCCTACTACTCAAACAGTGAATTATGGTGGGACAGCCGCTTCTGTTGCTACGGTACAGGCAGAAGATACTAATTACCGATACGAATTTGATGGTTGGTATGAGGGGTCTAATAAGGTCTCTAGCAGTCCTTCGTTAAGTGTGGCTAATATTACCTCGGCACGCACATTTGAAGCCCGTGCGAACCGTATAAGCAAGGCGGTAACTATTACCGTTGCGTTGGATGCAAGTAGCGCAGGTAGAGGAAGCGTTTCAGGCGGTGGCTCATACAATATTGGAGCAAGTTGTACAGTACAATGTGTAATGAACAATGCTAGTGACGTGTTTGATGGTTGGTATGAGGGAAATATGAAAGTAAGTTCTAGTCAGAATTACACATTTACCGTTTCAGCCGCTAGGTCGTTAAGGGCGAAAATTCTATATCTTGATGTGACACCTACTTCTTTGGACTTTGAAGCCGGAGGCGGAAGTGAAACATTAACAGTAAGTACCAACGTTGACAGTTGGACAGTGAGTTGACGAATGATTATTATGGGGAATAAAATTTGAGTATTTTTATTCCCTGAAATAATTTAGTTAGAAAAATTAATTTTGATAATATGGCAACGAGTGTTTATTTTAATGGAAAATTAAGAACTCTTCCTGGAGCTTATTCTACGATAACTTCTGGGGATAGCACTGCATCACGTTCGCTGGATTACGGTACAGTCCTTATCATTGATACGGGTGTTTATGGTGCTGGATTTGGTGGTGGTGCAGGCGTAAATGGTGAAGGAGCGCAAGGTCTTGACGCGATTTACGAGTTTGACGATTTAACCACTTTCCGCAACTTTGTGAAAGGTGGTATGTATTGGAAATGTGCGGAAGCTCTTTGGAAACCAGACCCGTCCAATGCTGATGCAGTGGGTATCAGCAAATTGTTGTTTGTGCGTGCTTGTACGACAAAGGCTGCAAAGATGACATTTACAGCGACAGGCGGTGGTTCTAATGGCGGAACGTTTGTAATCCGGACTATTGATGAGGGGCTGAACGCAAACGGTGTTACAGAGGAAATTGACGGTGTAACTTACTTGAAAAATGGATATGCGTTTACTACCGAAGCGGGCGTAGATAATCCGGAAGCGGTGGTTCTGAAGTTGTGGCAGGGCACATTTACAGGTTTATACAAAGACCCCGTCACAGGCGTTGAGCTTTCCTATAATGAGTTGACCGTTGAGCAATCAGACGCAAACCTGTTATGTGAAAGTCCTGAATGTACCACGATGGCAGAGCTTATTTATTGGGCACAAACCGACGAAAACTTTGGGGCACGTTTTGTTCTGGACGATGCGACGGCTGTTAAGGGCACAGGAGAAATGAATGCTTCTGACGTAACCGATGGTTATCAATTAGCCGCAGGCGGTACAGAAACTTATACTCCGAATACAGATTTGGAGAGTGTATTAAGTCAGATTGCCGATGTTGATTACAACATTGTAATGACTGACCAAATTGGCGCAAACGCTTTGAGTGCCGCTAATAAGGCAATAATCGCTCATCGTAATTTGGACGCTAAGTTTGACAAGTTTGTTTTTATTGGTGCATACGACAGCCGTGCCAATTACGAGGCTTCTTTGGCTTATGCAAAACAAGCAAACAACGCTTATGTCTGCATCGTTCACGGTGGTATTGGTACGGCTAGTGACATGGTGGCTTCCAAGATACGTTGGTGGGGTGTATTCTACAACTTGTGTCAGGTAGTGGGTCGCACGGCTGGAAAACCGCCTTATGTGCCTATCACTAACAAGACAATCGGTGGTGACAAGTTGCAAATGATACCTAACGAAAAGGAGATGGAAAAGGCTGTTAAAGCCGGACTTATTATAGTCTCAAACAATCCGTATTTGAAACGTTTTGTAATTTTGCAGGGTGTAACTACATTGCAAGACAATACGCTCCTCTTCAACAAGAAGGGACAGAGCTTTAGCTTACAATTTATGCGGTGTTTGGCACAACTCAATAAAGAGTGTGTAGTGAACGCAGAAATTGACTTGCTTGCTGATGAAAATGGGGTCAATATTAATACCCTGTCTAAAGGTGCGTTGGAAACGTGGACAATCAATTTCTTACAGACACGAGTTGCAACAGAAAATCAGGATAACTTGATTTCCAAGTTCCAAAACGTAGTCGCATCCAGAGAAAATGATTATTACCGTGTAACTTACGAAGTAATGATTAATAACGAAGTAACTAAGATATTCTTTACAGGATTCTTGTTACGTAACTAAGGAGAAGTAAATTATGGCTAGAGGAAACGTATATACAGCACCGAAAGCGTACATTAAAATCGATAATGAAGTGGCAGGTTACGTTCGTAACTTGAATTTTTCGGAAAATGTACAGCGTGCGAATGTTCAGGGGCTAGGGTCTTTGACATTGCAAGAAGCTCCGGCAGTGGTTTACACGTGTCAATGGAGCGTTTCACAGTACTTTATTTCGTTTAATACTCCAATCATGCAGAAGATGCTGAAAAAATTTGGTAGTATTGCAGAAATAAAGAATAGCTTGGTACTTGGTGACATTGCGTTTGATATCACGATGTATGCTAAGACAGTGGCAAGTGAAGATGCGAATAGCAAGTTAGTTACTGAAGTAGACAATACCGGAAATACGATTGCCCGTTTACAGGGATGTCTTGTAAACAGTCAGTCATTCCAACTCCAAGAGGGTGGAATTGCCGGAACGGATATTAACGGTATTTATCTTGAACCAATTAGTACAGCGGGATAACCCCGCTGTCTTTAAATAAAAGACGATTATGGATGAAGTGAAAATTTCAATTAAAGGGCATGAGTACACAGTTGCTTTCCCTAATGTGGGTCAGTATTACAGAATTGAAGCGATGAAACAAAGTTTGTCACGTGGCTTTTACAATTCTATGGTAATGAGTCCCGCAAACAGTGCTCAACACGCACTTGACATGATAGACATTGAGGCTACTTTGGTGGTGTTGTGTCCGCAGTTGGTTGAGGATTTAAAGGTGAAAAATTTTGACGATTTGGACGTTCGGGATTACAAGTTAATTCGGGATGAGTACAACGGAAAAGTTTTGCCGTTCTTTAAAGAAATCAATGACCTGTTAAGTGGGAAGTCAGAAATAAATAAGCAGCAATGAGGTCATGAACCGAGAGGAGTTGATACGTAGTGTCAACACTTGGAATATAAAATTCCCGATGGACAGGTGGTGGAGAAGTAAACATAATGTTGCATTCATGTCCCCTGTTCATCGGGAATGTTCTTTTATACATCAGCTTATGGAGTTTGAAGAGGACAAACTTTATATGCAGGCGATGTTACCTAAAGAAGAAGACAAATATATTCCAGGAATTGGCGATTTGTTTAAAACGCCATTGACACAGGAAGCATTTTTGGACGAAGCCCAAAGAGAAATTGATGAAATGTTAAAACTAGAGGAACAAAATGGCGGAGGATAAAAGAATACGGGTGTCGGCAGATACTACCCCGTTGCAAGAAGTGAGGCAGGCAGCCCGAGAACTTTGGGAAGACCTTGCACAAATGGAAACTAACTTTAAGCAAATTAATGATGGAGTATTGCAATCCATACAGAAACAGATTGATTTGCTTAAAGAGCGTAATAGCCTCTATACGGCTTTTAATCCACAAGAGCAAACAAATACCCAACAGGGGCAAAATAATCGCAATGCGGGGCTTATAGACCCCTACACTGGACGACCATTGTTTGACAAGACAGAGGGGCAGGGGATTAGGAATGCCGATTTTGAAAAAGCACTTAACGTTTTAGATAAAATTTCAAGTGATGTCACTCGTATAGCCGAAACCTTAGAACAAGACCAACGAAATCAACAAAATGGTTTGGTTCCCGGAGAAGGCTCACAACCTGCACCACTTCCAAATCCAGCAGGTGGAAATCCTTTGCAACCCCCACAGCAACCAAATGCTCCAACAGGTGGCAGGGGCGGAGGGTTTAGTTTGCCTACTAGCTTACAAGGGATGATGAGCCTGTTGCCTTATGGTGCTGCACTTTTTGGAATTGGACAGATGATAGGGCAACAATTTCAGTTCCAAGCAATGCAGTATGGAGCGCAAAACGAATTTCAGCGTAGAAATAACGTGGGTAAGAACCCATTGTTAAATATGCTGTCTTTTGGTATAACAGGCGCAAAGGCTGATGAGGCAGAAGTCGGACGTTTGGCAGCAGAACAGAATGATAAGGTTTTAAAGGATTATTCTGCATTATTTGGAGTTTCCTATAATGAAAGTTTGCGTCGGCAGATAACAGGCAGTTTTGGTGGAAATTATAATAATTTGTTTGACCAAACAATTGGAGTACCTAAATCTAGGTTGGATAGTTATATCCGAGTTTCAGAAGGCGGTGATACTAGCCGTGTAGTAACGGGGGATAAAACTCGTGCAGAAGAAGCAAATAAAGCGGCTGGAATTTCAAAAGAGGAATTTCAGAATTGGGCTTCAACCGTTTTAGGACTGAATATAACAGAATTTACTAAAAAAATCACAAGTTTATCCCGTGCAGGGGCAAAAGGTAGCAATACAACTGATGATGATTTAAAACAGTTATTGTTAGCCCAAAGACTTCGGGGGATTACCGATGAACAGGCTAAAGACGTGTTACGCACTACTCGTTTTAGACGAAACGAACAAGGTTTAACGGGTGCAGGAGTGATTAGTGCTTTTGATGCTAATTTGTCTGAAAGGTTTGCAGGGCGTGCAGATGCCAATCAATTAATCGCTTCAACTCTTGGTGAGTATTTAGCGCAATTTAATCAAATTTCTGACCGCATACTTGACCGTGTGGGTTCAGTAAATACTACTAATATTGTGCGTTCCATGACGAGCATACAGAACGCCACTAAAATGGAAGGAAAACAACTGGAAAGAGTGCAAAATGCGTTGATGGGAAATGATATATCACAGGATGATACCACGCAGGCTCTTCTTTTGCGTACCGCTCGCCAATTGAATCCAGAAGGCAACTTGTCAGATTTACAGGCAGATATTGAGGATATGGCAAATAATCCTGAATTGCAAAAAGCCTTTTTTGGACAAATTAGACAGATGACAGGGGGTGGGGAACAAATGCGCCATGTATTAAAAGCAATTTTTCCGCAGCTATCAATGTCGGATATCAAGAAAGCTGATTTGGGGCAAATTACCGAAGAAGAACTTTTTGATAGAGGAAGAACGCAAGGGGCACAATATAGTGATAGAAGTGCCGCAAGAATGGTCGGGGACGCTGAACGTTCAACGGCTGGAACCATGAATAGAAAGATTTTTAAGGGGTACGAAAATGTTATGGGGGCTGAACAGCTAAAAGCGGTTTTGGAAAGTATTGAAAAGCCGATACCCGTTTTTATGACATTTGAGGGGGCTCATTTAATTATGGAATCCATACGCAGCTTTACTGAAATATTAAGTGATACCCCGAAAGCGTTAAGCCGAGTATTGAAAAACTTAACAATAGAAGAATAATATGGCAGACGATAATAAAAACAAAATGCCCGTTACGAAGTATGAGTTTACAAGTATTAACGGGCAAACGGTTAAAGAAGCTCCTATTAATGAATTTTGGGAAGACCTTGTGCGTTTGGAGTTGTTGGACAAGGATTTTGAGGGTCCGGATTGGTTGGCTTTAGAAGTGGACGGGTTGACAAATGCCGCCCGAATTTGGGAAACTTATACGCCTGAAGAAAAGAAGAAAGAGGAGGGTGGTGAAACCAACCCTCCGTTCATTAAATACGGCACAATTGTCTATTTGTGGAATAAAGATATTGTCGCTGAAATGCAAAAAATTATAGGCTCAGAAATATTTATGGAACAAAAGGATTTTAATGCCTTTTATACTGAAAATATGGAGCTTATTGTTTCTGACCCAGATTACACACCATTTACCGACTTAACAGACACTAATAGTAGTAAAGCACAAAATAAGCGTGAGCGCAATAATATCGGACATCTTTTTAAGTTTAAATCCTTGGAAATAAAAGTCTGGATTTATGTACGAGCGTTAAATAAGATTATGGATGTTAGTGCATGGGTTCAAAGTTGTACCACTAACAAAGATAAGGGGGTGGGCACTTTTTCATTGGATTTGTTGCCGACTGCCGATTTGACCCCGTTGTCTTATGGCGATGAAATTATAGAACAGTTTAATGTCATTAATTCCCAATATTCATTGACAAGAGATTGGTTTACCACCTACGTTCAGAATAACGACCTTGTGTTTATAAGGTTTGAAAGGTTACGAATGGAAGAAGATGTGGATAAGAGTTTAGGTGGGGAACGAAATGCAGAAGTGCAACCGTCAAGCCTGAATAGCGATGTTATTTGGGATATGATGGCGTTGGTGGATACTGTTAGCTTGACAGTTAGTTCACTGTCTAACGATTATACTGTGAATATACAGGGTCGTGATTATACTAAGCTATTGGTAGAGGATGGTAGTTATTTCATTCCATTAAAATTTGTTGAGGGTAGTCCTGACAAGTGGTTTTATGGTGGTGACCCTGAGAGTGAGTGGTTTAAACGCAATATGATTACAGGCGCATACGATTATTACTTTGCGTATTCTTTTCAGAAAATAAAACAGGTGCTTTGGTTTGTTATTAATCAGTTGTCCAATATTGGGATAGTGGATAATTCTTTATTTGCCTCATGCGCAAAGGTAACGAAAAAATACGCTGTTGAAACAGGCGATGATAAATACAAGGGAATGGAAGCTGATGTGAATGGTATATGGCAGATGATAGAGTTATTTGTTGATGACAACTTGAATGACAGACGTATTGTTGACCGTTCCCTAGTGAACCCAGAAGGAACACTCTTAGACTTCTTTAATAAGGTTTGTCAAGACCCCTTTGTAGAATTTTGGGGAGATACTTGGGGCAATGGATACCAATTTTTGGTTAGACAGCCACCATTTACCGCTCAAGCAATAGAAAGCATTATCAGTCAGGATAAGTATTATATTACAATAAATTCTGAAGATATATTTGCATTGTCGTTGTCTTACGATGATAGAGCTTATGCGTGGTATAGATTAATGCCACAAAATAGCATGATGGGAAATAGCCAGTTTTCTTCGCTCGCTTTAGTTCCTATAATTTTCTTTGAACAATTTTGCAAAATGTACGGAAATAAACGTTGTATTATTAATGATATTTATTTGTCGGAGAGTTATTTGTATGGCAAAGAAAAGGACAGGGCGAAAGGTTTGACAACTTTATCACAAGCATTGCTGAATGATTTGTTGTATGTTGTGGAAACTTCTGTTTATTTACCGTTTACTCGGAAAGGAACTATTACTATAAATGGCGACCGAAGAATTAAAGTGGGTACATTCGTTCGTTTGGCTCCGACTAACGAACTGTTTTATGTTACCGGAGTAAACAATACTGCCACATTTACAGGCGATGCCGTAGACCGTATTACGACGTTAACCGTGGAAAGAGGTATGGTGATGGATTACATTGCTCGCAGTAAGGATTACTCCTATTTTAAAATTGCAAATTTGGACGGAATGCGAAAGGAAATTACTGAACGCAATGAAGCTAATAACAAGCAACAGGGCGGTTCTAGTGCTACCCCGTCAAAATTTGGTATAAACGAAGACCAATTTAATTTCTTTATGAACCGACAAATGTATAAATAGGATGGTAAAGATAATTCGTAAATCTAAGCAAGGGGTCGCTCCAGTGGGTAGAAATAGAACTACCCAACAGACGACTGGATTTGGGTATGTTATTATTCCCGAAGGAGTGGATAGGAATAAATATGTGGACGGCTGTTTTAGACGAAACCGATTGTCTATTATAGATGATGCAGATGGTAACATCATTCACGATTGTTACGTGTCTAAAGAAGTTTTGGCAAATGTGGAGTTTCCATTGGAAGTCGGGGAAAAGGGGGTTCCTGTTGTATGGGTGGCGCAGCCTTTTCAAAATATACCGATGATTGTGGGCACATTATCATCTTACGATAGTGTAACAATTCGCAGCGATGCAGAAATTAACTATTCAAAAACTTGGGAAAAGGGTGAAGTTACAATTAAAGGGAACGCCCGTGATGGTTCATTAACACTGTTGGTTCGGGGTCAAGAATTTAGCCGTATTAAAATAGCTGCATTTGGTAGCGAAGACAGCGTGTGTGAAGTGTTTAGTAATGGCAGCATAGATGTCACAGCCAATAAGGATGTCACAATTAAGGCGTTTCAAAATTTAGTTGGGAACGTAACAGACAGCGAGACAGGCAATTCTTCGGGTTTTAGCGTCAATAAGGAAAGTTTTACCACCGAGGCGAACTATGGTGAGGGCGATGACAAAAACTTCGCTAAAACGCAAATAACCGAGGAAGGACGAGTGACTGAAATAAAAGCAGGCGAAAGCACCTATAAGCAGATAGTTAATGAAAGTATGGATGAAACCACTTTTCAGGACTGCACAGTTAAGGCTGAAAAGGGCAAATTAACTATTTCCCAAGGAAAAGCAGTTATTGAAATAAGCGGGGGCAAATTGGCTATTACGAATGATGGTACAGGTTTAAATGAACTGTTAACGAAAATTGTTGATGCTATTGCGACACTAACTGTTTCAACCGCAGTCGGTCCGAGTGGAACCCCGTTACCACCTACTATTCAAAAGACAACTGAATTAACTAATTTATTAAAACAATTTTTTAACAAATAACTATGGCACTCAATAAAGCAGGTTTGGCGTCTGATATCTTAAATTTGATGACGCAAATGCGTAAAGAAACAGAAATAGATGATAGCAAATTTGCAAATGCTTTGGCAGAGGCTATTGACAAGTTTGTTAAGACAGGTGAAGTTCCCGCAGGTATAGCCGTATCAACTACGGGTAGCGCAACGGCTCAAACAGGGGCTACGACAGCTCCGGGCACAATAATCTAATTAATTGCTATATTTGTAGAAAATTTTAGGTTATGGCAAATAGTTTTATAATGGATAAGTTGCAAAGTATGACTAGCATGGCACGCTCGATTGGGATAGAGGCGGTAAGTCGTTTGTATCCTAATGATTTTGAAGTGTACATGGTGGCTCTGGAGCTTACTGATAGCCAAGACAATATGATTGATTACTTGGTGTTTCCTGTATTGCCTGACGCAATAACCAAAACAGAGCCGACCCGTACCAATATTAAGAAGTCTTTGGCAGGGGTAACAGTTTTGACAAATCCTAGTTTTACTCCTCAAGAGATAAATATTAAAGGTTCTTTCGGTAGAAATTTTAAAATCTTAAGAGGCAAACAATCAGGTTCTTCTTTGTCTGTAAATGCGGGCAAATATAGTTTGTATAGTGTGATGTCAAAGACAATGGCTTTAAACTTGAATTTTGGTGAATTTGATTTGGGTATAAAGACAGGGTATGGAATACTTAAAATACTGAAAGCTATGTGTGATAAAAGTGTGGGGCTAGACGATAATGGAAAACCGTTGCGTCTATACTTTTATAATATGGCTTTAGGTGAGAGTTATCTGGTAGCTATCCCTCCGAGTGGTGTGCAGTATAGTCAAGATGTTTCTAAAAATATGATTTGGAACTATAACTTGACGATGATGGCTTTGGCTCCTTTGGAAGCCGTACAGAGCCGAGCAAACCGTTCTTCGGAATTGGTGGATAATTTATTGCCGTCATTGGTTCAAATGGGTGTCAGTGAATTGGCGAGTGGCGTAGAAAAAGCAACTAGAGGGATAAGGAGTGCGGTGTTATGGTAGAAGCGATACAGAAATTTAAACAGTTAACGGGATATAATATACAGGCTTTCTTTGAAGACTTTGTATTGTTTTGTAATTCGTATTATCCGTTAATTGTAGGTTATTACACGGGCGCAACAAATGTATCGGTTGATGATAGTTTTGGGCGTTTAGAAACCCTTATGAAGCAAGCGCAGGAAATAGAACCTTTGTTTACTTTAAAGGCAAACAGTTTGACAGGGATTGGAGCTTGGGAGCTTTTAGATACGTTTACTGATTGTCAAACAAAACTTTGGACTATTAATAATTCTTCACGTTGGTTACGTTCGGCAATTATTGGCAAGTTTTCTAATAATATTGCTTTGAACAGAGTATTAAAAAGCCGTGAGAATTTTGAAATTGTAGCTACTGAATTGGGCAGTAATGACCCTCAAAATGCGTGGTTTGATATTGCTAAAAACAATTTTGTTGAGGAAGAGGACTACGATGCTAATAATGAGGGCGGTATGTTCAAAATTAATATAAAACAGTCTGGCAATTACGATATTCCAAATATTGTTGATAATTTAAGTTCCGAAAAGATTTTGGGGCGGGATATGGATGTTGACTTTAGGTTTGAGAATAATGATATTGCTACTGTTGATTATGAATTGGCAGTTCGGCAGGCGTTTAACACGATATTGCATTGTGTCAAGGGAGCGATACCTGAATTTAATGATTATGGAATACCAAACGATATTCCGGGGTCAAGCGTTAATGCAGTTCAATATCCGGTTTTGTTTAAACATATCATGAATATGTTCCAGCGTGATGCTCGTTGGGTACAGGTCAATCTTATTGATGTGTATCGTAAAGAAGATAACATTTTTATGAAAATAAATGCGAAAACGGTTACAAATAACTTTTTAGAAACAAATATTCAGATATGATAACAAAGGTAAACAATACAATTTCCTTCCTTAAGAATTTATGGGTGGAAACATTTTTGAATAAAACGGATAAAGTAACCGATATTACAGATAATTCCGTTTTGAATGGAGTTGCTTATGGTACGGCAAAGGTAGCACAAAAGGCGTTGAAAGATATTGCTATCGTAGAAGCGCAAATTTTTCCGGAAGAAGCGACAGGGGATTATTTGGACAGGGCGGCTCAATTGTTTGGTGTTACACCCCGTAAAGGTGCACTCGGTTCATCTACTTATATTCGGGTCTATGCAGCTCCTGGAACAGTTTATACCGCAGGTGTGAATACATTTGTGAGCAATGATGGTGTTCGGTTTGCCATAGAAGAGAGCCTGACTGTTGGTGAAACGGGTTATGGATATGTAAAAGTGCGTAGTGAGAGTACAGGTTCTTTTACCAATGTTTCGGCAAACTCTATTGTAACTTTGTCACCTATTCCACAAGGGCATTACGAATGTACGAATGAATATTATGCTTTAGGCGGGCGCGACCAAGAGAGCGACGAAATGTTTCGCAGGCGCATTTTAAATCATCAAAATGTGTACGCCACCGCCACGATGGAGAAATTTACACAAATATTCCAAAATATTGACAGCCGTGTCTTAAAAATTATGTATATCGGTATAATGGAAGACGGCTTTATGCACATTCAAATTGCTACACAGAACGGGCAGGATTTGACCGAAGCTGAATTGAATACATTGCTTGAGGGTGCAGCCCCTTATTTTGGTATTGGGGACTTCATTGTTAATGGAAACCTTATGGGAATTAAGTTGGAGAATGCAACTTGGTACGAAGTAGGTGGAGAAGACGGTATTGATTTCCGTTGTGAAATTGAGGCAGAATATGCTAATGACATATCTACCGTGCGCAAGAATATTCAGGTAGGTCTGACTAAGTATTTGGATTTTCGTTATTGGGAAGCTGGAAACAAGGTTGAATGGGATAACTTGCTGGATATTGTAAAACAAGCCGAAGGAGTGCGCTACGTGGCTTCTGAATGGTTTAAACCAAATGTGGATGAACCTGTTGCTGATTATATGTTGCCACGTGTGAAGAAATTTATCATGCGTGATTTGGAAGGCAACGTGATGACAGACGAATTAGGCGAGACACAGTTGTATGACAATTTAGCTCCTGTATTTTACCCCGCTGGACAAAGCTAGTTATTGAATAAAAATTAAACTGTAAATTTACGTGCAAATTAGCAATAAGGGATAATGGAAACAGAAGTTAGAAATTTCAATTTACAGTGGGCATCTGGAGTGGCGACGGCTTTATGGGGCTTGTTTGCTCCTATTCAAGATATGCTGATAGGGGTGTTTATATTTATAGGCGTGGACTTCATTGTGGGGTGCATTGCAAGTTATAAACGAGCGAAGCGTAGAAAGGTGCGATGGTACTTTGAAAGTGCAAAAGCGTGGAATACGATTTATAAATTGGCTTTTTCATTGATAGCCGTTTCGTTATCCTATTATTTGGATGAAAAGATTTTTGATTTCGTAGATTTGAAGTTGCCGAACATGGTTGCCGGATTTGTTTGTGGTACGGAATTTTGGAGCTTCTTAGAAAATGCAGGTGACATTAGTGAACACCCTGTATTTAAAGCTATACGAAAAATAACTAAGCGAAAAATAAATAGGGTGATAGATAACGATGATGAATTTCCTCCAACGAATTGCCCGCCTGAAGAAATTAACCAATAAAGAAAGGAGTAATTATGGAAATCGTTTTAAACAGTATTAAGTTCACCGCTACCGCTACGATGGGTGAATTGTTTGCAAATGGGCTAAAGATTGCTGATACTTTGGAAGATACTTACAGGGTGTTACCGCCCGCTTGTCCAAATACTCCTAAGGGGGTGGGCTGTAAGTGCAAAGAAAAGGTATATGGGAAAACTTGTATTCCGGCTGGAAGATACAAGGTGGTTTGGCACTATTCACCGAAATTTAAGAATTATTACCCGATGTTGGAAAACGTACCGCACTTTATCGGCATTCTTATTCACGCAGGTGGTAATGTAGACCACACAGATGGATGTATTTTGACAGGTGAGGAAATTCCTGGACAGGAAAAACTGAAAAATCAGTTTGAAGTCACTAACAAGGTAAAGAGTATGATAAAAAAGGCTCTTGATGCGAAAGAAGAGGTTTGGATAACGGTAAACCGAAAGTAATATGTGGAAATTTTTATTAAAGAATTGGCAATACGTATTGATAGGGGTGTTGGTGCTTGCACTGTATATCGCTTCTAAAAATGCGATTGCCAATAAGCAAAAATACAAAAGAGAAAAGAGTAATGTAGAAACTCTTATGTCTGACATCGAACACGCCCGCACCAAAGCGGGCGAAGATGTTGCTACGATTGGTGAATTACAATTAACCGTAGATGAGTTTAAGAAGTTACGTGCGGAAGATGCAAAGCTAATTAAAGAGCTGAAAATAAAAGCTAGTGAAGTGCGTGAGGTGGTTAAGACGGTTGTAAAAACTCGCATAGAATACAAAGATACTTTAGTACAGGTCGCTCCTAAAAAGTTTGAATGGAAGAAAGACACAGATTGGTGGAGCGTTGACCAAAAGATAGATTTTACACCTACTCCGCCAGAGGTAGACTTTAATATGGTTAACCGTGACAGTTTGACACACGTATTGTATAAGGTTCCGAAATTTAAGTTTCTTTGGTGGCATATTGGCACAAAAGGATATAAAATAAAGGTGATTAATCACAATCCAAGTTCTGTAATATCTTATAGCGAATGGATAAACGTGAGCAAGGAAAGCAAGAAGCGAAAAAGAGAATAACATGGCTAAGTTAATATATAAAGAATTTGCAGGTGTTGGCAAGGGATTTGAAGTAGCCACTTCAATCCCGCCCGCTGGATTGGTATCGGTTTTACGAGCCGCCCGTCAAGGTGAGCGCAATAAGTTTCGTTATTCTTTGGATGACGGACAAACTTTTACTGATTGGCTGGAGCTTGATGATACTAATGGAGAGTTATTAGGCAAGCTAACTGATAGGGTGGATTTGGTGATGCACGTAGTAACTGAACCGTTTTATGTCAAGAAGAGATTGGCAAGAATGGCGAATACTGTTGCTAGTCCATTTGATTTGCCTGCAAGTTCCATTTTTTACGATAGGTCTATTTTTAAGACATTTTTTGAAAGCAACGATACACGTGTCCTCGGTTGGGCGTTAAACGTATTAGAGAAATTATTTGAGCCAAATGTAATTCCTCTATATATAAGACGAAACAACCAAGACGACTACAACGCATTTTTCCTGACTATAACGCATTTCTTTGCGTTTATTGTTATTTATGGTAGGCAATTTCGTGAAATAGAAAATAGCGATATATTGCTGAAAAAGTTTGTAGAGGGGTGGGGCATTGTGTACGAAAACATAGACACCCCCGAGCAGCGGGCGTTCTTATTCCAGAATTGGATTAACCAATTTTATGAAAGGGGCACTCGGGATATAGCTGCCAAAGAGGAGTTGAACCCAGACGGGAGCATAAAAAGGCTAAATGGAGAACTTAGACGTTTGGTAGGATACCAGAAACCGAATGAGTTTATTTTTGCCGTGCTCACCCCGCAAGACATTGGATGGTGTTTGGGTTACTCCTCTCCTACGTGGTATGGAACAGAAACTGTGAATGCAGTGTCAAAAGGGTACGATTTGGGCATGGTGTACAGTGAGCCGGAGAAAGGTGTTGGGGAACTAGCCAACTACCCTACAATCGGCACATTAGAGCGTAAACAGTTGGACGATATAAATGTATTCCAGCTAACAGGTTCTGGAAGGGTTGGTTTAAGTACTGAAGCTGACCCGACAAAGGCATTAGAGGTTTATCCAGGATTAGATTATGAGATTTCCATTTGGGTAAAGGCTCTTAATGCAGGCGCACAAAATTTGGAGTTTGGCGTACATTGTTACGACGGGAATATGCAGTTGATAAATCAGGCTCGTATTACTGATTTACAAGAAACTAATAGTTTTTATACAGGTGATAGATATCAATCCCCTTGTAAGGTGGTGGGGCAGTATTATCGCTTAACAGGCATTATCTATAATATATTAGCTCAACGGTCAGAAGGCTTCTATTTGAACTTTGAAAACGGGAGACCATTACGTTTCATGGGAGATGTGAAATATATGGCTCCCTATTTAGTGCAGAACAGGGATGGGAATACCGCTGATGTGGTAATTGCAGGGGTAACGCTGAAGCCGTTGTATTTGCACGTGGATTACGAGTTAATAGAAAATCGCCAAGAAACTCAAGAGCTTCCATATCCAGCAATGGAATATTCCTTTACAAAGGACGGAAAGTTTACCGTATTACGGTCATCACCTACCTCACAGGGCTATCTTGGACAGCCGAATGCGATTGCAATGTATGCGCAAATTAAGTCAGCCCGTACAAAACAGGATATTGAAGAATTTACAAATAGATATCTAGTAAGTTATAAGAATGTTGTTTCTTATACATGGTTGGATTGGGTGGTTCGCACGTCTTGGTTCTTGACTTTTTATGTAAAGAAAGAATTAGATGGTTCACCGATTGCAGGTGCAACAGTTACCCTTGATAATGGGTTTACGTCCACTACTGATGCTGACGGTTATGTGCGGTTTGAGTTACAGGATGGCAGTGTAGTGAATTGGACAGTTACCGCACGAGGCGCAACTGCAACGGGTACAGCTACAATGAATAAAGACCAAGTAGTTAATGTGTCGTTGAATGTGCCACTTGAAGTAGATGTGACAATAGTTGAGGCAGGTTGGGGAACTGTAAATGTGGAAGGAAGTAAATTGCCGAATACTAAGATAACATTGACAGCAACACCGACAGCGGGTTATGTCTTTATTAAATATGTGATAAATCCGGGAGCTACGGAATTAACAACTCCTATTGCTGATTATTGGTTGACAACGTTTGATATTAACGTTCAGGCGATATTTGAGCGTAGCGGAGAATTATCGTTTGCTCCGGCAGAGGTAACAATTCCGGCAGAGGGTGGCACGGCTACCGTGACGGCAACTTCTACTAAGCATTGGCAGTTTGACGCATTGCCTGAAGATTGGGCAACTGTTACGCCAAACGAAGGAAACGAAGGAGATACAACAATTACAATAAAAATAGAATAATTATGAGTACAATAAACATCCACAGGGGTACATTCCTAGAAAAGGAAGAATTAAGAAGAATGATAGGGTTTTTAAACGATAACCCTATCAACTCTGCGATGATTGCAGCTTCTATATCTTTTGGGCTTGTAACTCCCGGAGCTGTTCCAGCAAATCCCTTTGCTGTTACAGTTTCCAATACATTGGGAACAATTAACATGACGGGCGGTTATGTTATTGATAGCACGTTAAAGGCATACAAAGTTACCAATCAAACAGATTTAGCCGTGCCGTCAGACGGCTTGTGGTATTGGTTAAAAGTTGGGGCACAGTCTGTAAATTACGAAGAGGGTTATGTACAGGTAGACGCTTCTGGAAACGTGTCAGGTACGGTCAATTTTGATGGTATTGTGCGGGGGCAGAGTTCCGGTGTGCCTACATGTATAAAGTTTGTAAAAGATGATGGCACGACCCCTCTAAACAATCAAGTGTATCAGGTTGTGAATATTGTGAATAGTAATAATATCGTTCTGTCCAGTGGTTATCCATTCCAGCCGGAAACTCAACTTCGGGTAGTGGTGCTCGGAAGCATCCCTATGGGAAATCGTTTTACAGATGAGCAACTTCAGGGGCTTTATACATTTTCTTCTTTTAAACTTACATTTGTGGTGGAAAGGACTACTAATACCGCTCCAGGAAAGAGTAGTAACGAGTATTGGCTTGCACGTGTACGCAATCAAAATGGGATTGTGACAGTGGAAGATAAGAGAACCCAATTTTGGCAGCTAGCCGCAGGCGGTGGGGATGTTCCTGGTTCAGAATACGATACATTTATGGTTAAAAATACGCAATAATTATGAATCTTTATTATACGACCACAGCAGGTTACAATGAGGCACAGCCCAACCCGTCTATTTCTTTAGGCGGGTATAAGTCTTCAACTTTGGTGGGCAACGATGATTTTGATAATATGTTCGATGAAATTTCTATCATGTCTATTCGTAGCGGACGTGATGAATATCGGGCTATTATCATTCGTAATGATTTTGTAGTTAGTATGACAAATTTAGAGGTTAAAGTTGTCGCAGACCCTGACGCAATTTGTACGTATAAATTAGCGATTGCTCCGTTAAATGGGATTGATAAATACCGTAGACGTTTTATGGAACACGTGGTTACGGTAAATAATAAACCTTTTCACGCTACATTCGTGGACATGACACCTGACGCAGTGCTTACGATTGGCAACCTTGCACCCGAAGAAGAAATTGGGTTGTGGATATGTCGCCATATAGATAAAGATACCGCTAAAGAGCAATACGAAAATGTGTGTGAGCCTGATTTGGCGGTTGACCCTACGGGTAGAGTATATAAAGAGGTAAAACACCCCACCGTAGAAAGCATTAATCTTGATTTTACGTGGCAGTAAACCAAGAGAATAAATTAAAAATTGATTATGTTATATAGCTATGATGATACATTAAAGATAATATTGCGGATTTACGAATATCTGCAACTAAGAGTAAAAGCCCAACCGAGGACCCTGAAGATGTATTCACAACGTCACAGGAATTCGGTTGTGGCTTTTATGGAAAAATTACCACCGAGCGCAGGAGCTGACTTTATATGGGAGTTCTTTGTGTTTCAATTTTATATTTACCAAGACCAAGACCAAATATTAAGACCGATGCCCGTGTGGTTCATGGGCGATGAAGCGTGGCGACGGTGGCGTGAGTATGATGAGGGTGCACGGTGGCACGCTAAACAGTGGGCGTCAGAAAAACATTTGGAAAATCCTGTCAAATCAAAATCTTACAAGTCTGTAAGCGAAGATACGTTGCGTAAAGAAAGATACCGTATGTCACGAATATCGGGCGCAAATTATTGTGGTGCAAAATATGGTGATTCACCTTATGATTCTACGGATGTTATGTGTACAACATGTCCGTTTGAAAAAGACTGCATTGTGCTATACGGTGATAAGAATAAGGATGGGAAAAACTTGTTTCAAGCATTGCAGGATATACCTGTTACTGAGAACGAGGGAAAACACTTGCGAGGCGTAAAAGTAAAGAGTAGGATTATTGTAGCTAAAGAAAGAAACTATGGAGAAACCGATAATGAAGTGTAAAAAGTGTGGAGAAGTTAAAGTTATTGTGAACAAAACAAAGTGTCTTTGTGATGATTGCAATTTTAAGCGTCTACACGATGGTTTAAGCCGCTTTCAGTACAAGGTATTAAACTTTAAGTTTTTGCCCCGTACAGAGATAAAAAGACGGAGCATTGCAAGGAAACCACGCAAATCAACAGGCGAGAGGGAATTGTTTGCTGAAATTTGGAATGAACGACCTCATGTGTGCACACATTGTGGGGGTAAATTACCCGAACCAATGCGTTCCTATTATTTTAGTCATATAAAATCTAAAGGGGCTTTTCCAGAGCTCCGGCTAGAAAAGAGTAACATAGAATTAACGTGTCTAAAGTGTCACCAAGATTGGGAATTTGGTGGCAGGCAAATTAATAAGTAATTTTGTAAGCAAATGGAAGAAAGAACAGTGGCTTTATTGATTCGGCTTTGTACTTTATACAAAGAAACACGGTTGTTGAAGCAGCTAATGAAATGGCACGAAGAAGATATAAATACCGAAGAATTATGGGAAAAGGTTGAACAGTTTATTTCAAACTTGGAAGAAAAATACCAAACAAGGATATTTGAATTTCGTGACCGTACCAAACAAATCATTTTGAGGTCGCTGATACTTCAGTGGAAACCTGACTTTACATTAGAGGGGGAACCAATGATTGTTATTAATGACTTCCGTTTAGGGTTACAGGGTAAAGACAACCCCGTTGTTAATTTGGAGTTGGTGTATGATGATTTGGAAACCCGTGATGAAGATTTAGAAAAATTGACATTATTAAAGAAATAAAAATAGATTATGAAAAGTACTATTCGCTACGTAATAGTAGCTGACACTGAAACGGGTGGTTTACCCTCTAAAGGTGGTAAAGGAAAGCCCGCTAAAAAGGCGTTTGTTGATATTGCGCTCTGTGAAATTGCGCTTGTGGTTGTAGACCTTTGGGAAATGAAAATTGTTGAGGAATACGATGCAATTATCGCCCCCTATGCAGAAGGACTAGAATATAACCCCAACGCTGAAGCCGTGCACGGCTTGTCTGTTACACATTTAACGCAGAACGGGCAGGATATCAAGGATGTGTATTTGGCTACAAAAACATATTTAAAGAAATATGCGAATTCTAAAATTGGGGCAGTGTTGGCAGGGCATAACTTCCAGTTATTTGATATACCATTCTTTGAAGAAATGTTTGCCTTTTGTAAGGACAATCTTTGGGACTATGTGAAATTTGTGGAAGACACAATGAAGATGGCATGGTACAGGGCAGAAGAGCAAGAGAATTATAAATTGGGCACATGTTGTCGCCAAGAGGGGGTGGAGCTTGTAGACGCTCACCGTGCTTTGCATGATACTCGTGCAAATGCGTTGCTCTTTTTAAAGTATATTGCGGCTTTACGTGGCACAGGAGCAGCAGCCCAAACAGCTCCTACTCAAAGAAAATCACGATTTAGGGAGACTTTTCAATTAGTATAAAATGATACGATTTAACGAAGACAGTAAACTGACATTCAAGCAGTTGGACACGGTTTTCGCCACCGCTGTGAGTATTGTTGATAATTTGCCACCCGTGGCAATTAATCAACTTCTCACGGCTTATGGCGGAGATATGGACAATTTGTTGAATGAAATATTTACGCAGACAAATAATGTGCTTTCGTTAAATTCCACACTTGATACAGAACGGCTGAATTACGTAGACCAACTTGAGGAAAGCATGGATGAGACCTTAAAGGTTCAGTCTTATAATTACTTCAAAACGACGATGTTACCTAATTTTCGTCAGGGATGGCGAAATTTGGAGTGGGGTAACATGATACAATTATATCCAAATAGCGCATATCTTGCAGCCCGTTCTCATGGTAAATGTTTTGCAGCCGGAACACCTGTTTTAATGGCAGACTGGACGGTAAAAAATATTGAAGATATATACCCCGGAATGGAAGTGATGGGTGTGGATTTTACACCTCGTAGAGTGTTAACGAGACACATTGGCAGTTCCAAACTTTATACAGTTTTTCAAGAAAACGGCATTGATTATACCGTGAACCCCGAACACATTCTTTGCCTATGGGACACCAAGCGCAAACAGTATGTGGAAATAGAAATGAAGAGGTTCATTACCTATACAAAAGCCAAGCGAGACAGATTTAGAGGGTACAGAGTTTTTTCCTACGATACCCCTGTTTATGAGAAGGGAAAAGTGTGGGTGGATGAAGCCGGAACGGGGGCATATTACGGGTTTATGTGTGATGGTGACCACTTGTTTCAGTTGGAAGATGGAACGGTGGTTCATAACTCTTATGAGTTTTGTATGGCGTTTCCATTGTGGAGATTATATAGTTACCACCGCCCGTCTTTTATGCGTCCGGATAATCCTGATAATAAAAATCGTCAGGAAACCTGTATTATCACCAATACCGAAAAACTTGGTAAAGAACATATTGACAAGGTAGTTGAAGAAATACGTACGAATGAGGCATTGGCAGCGAAGCTGAACCCCACAGGCAAAGCGTCTTTAGCCGCCACGAGTATTGAATGTGAAAACGGTACGAAACTCCACCTCCGTGGAAAGGATGGGTTTATTCGTGGTTTGCACGTAGGTTCAGCCGTGAGCGATGACTTACCCGATGAAAGTAGTATTTACAGTTTGGAGCAGCGTGAGAAGTTGCGAGACCTGTTTAAAGGAGCAATTACCCCGATTGTAGAGCCATACGGTTATAATATCGTTGACGGCACACCGTATCAGCAAGATGACCTCTATGCGGATTTAAAACGTGACCCGAAATTCATGGTGTTTGAGTACCCCGCTATTGACCCGAATGGTAGGTTGTTAGCTCCCGACCGTTTTACGTTTGATAAGTTGATGCAGGAAAAAGCCTCTCTGGGTACTCTAGTTTTTAGCCGTGAGTATTTGGTTGTACCAATATCAGATGATAGTACGATATTCCCTTGGGAGATATTAAAGAGAAGCACCATCGGGATGGAACACGTGCGTTTAGTTCATAACATAGAAAGTTTTCCGATTAAACTCGCACGAGTGACAATTGGTTGTGACTTTGCTGTTTCTGGAAATGTGGGGGCTGACTATACTTGCTATACGGTTTGGGGGAAAGACTTGCAAGAAAATTATTATTTACTGTATATTTACAGGGAAAAGGGCTTATCACATAATGAACAGATACAAAAGATAGCTCAACTAAACATCGCATTTAAACCGAATGAAATTGTGGTGGAAAATAACGGCTTCCAATCTATTCTGGCTGATATGTGTGTGCAAATGGGTATAAAGAATATAACACCATTTACTACCACCGCAGGGAATAAAAAGGATTTACGTACAGGTTGGGCATCGTTGTCGGCACTGTTTGAGCGTGGTGCTCTTAAATGTCCGTACCACCCAGATACTCAAGATAAAGTTGACCAAATGTTTGGGGAGTTTAATAGTGTGGCTTTCAGAAGTGATAAGGGTACATTAGAAAGTATTAGCGGGCATGATGATACAGTAAGTTCTTCCTACATGGCTATTAACAAGTTGAGGGAAGCTACGGTGCAAATAAAAGTTGACGCAGTTTAATATGGATAAGAAAATTGATGCTATACTAAGTCCGAGTTTTGTTGAGGAAATGATGCGGTTGGCTTTTGCTAACAGGCAGTTTGCCATCATGGTAACGGATAATTTAGATTTAAGTAATTTCCCTCGTGAAATGGGTGGTTGCAAAGCAATGCTGAAAGTATTGGCAGATAATTTGCGACGGGATGGTGGTTTGGCGACTTATGGAATGGTTGAAATGGCTTATCCTGGAAATAAGGATGTGGCAAAGAAACTTGAGGAAGTACGCAGCTTGAAATTACCTGATTACGAACCTATGGTCAGACAGCTTGAAACCTTTATTAAGCGTCAAACCTTTGTAGCCACCCAACGGGAAATTTCTGATATGTATAACGAGGGTCGGCAGGAAGAAGCCATGCAGTTACTCGGAAAACGTATGGAAGAAATTAATACCTTTTCGTTAGAGGGTGGTAGAGGACGTTTTACCCGCATTTACAGGGATTTTGAACGCAATATTAGTACTATACAGAATAAAGCCGATGACGCTGTTAGACGGCAGAAAATCCCGACAGGCATATCTACACTTGATGACCTTACAGACGGGGGCATACCACGTCAGGACACCTTATTGATGATAATGCGTTCAGGTGTTGGAAAATCCACTTTCTTAAAGTGGATTGCATGGTACAACACGTCCATTGCTCATAATCACGTTTTACAGATACAGTTAGAGGGTGGTATGGATGAAGCCGTGGTTAAGTTTGACCAGATGCTTGCGAATACCACTTACTCAAAGATAATGCGGGGTGATATTAGTGAGGAAACGGCTCAACGCCTGTCAGCGGTGGTTAAACGTTCTATTACTGTGAATAGTGATATTGACCTTTATGCGACTGACCAAATGCTTGACATGACATTGGCGGATTTGGTAACAGTAATAGAGGACTATAAAATGGAATACGGGTATTATCCGGATTTGATTAATATAGACAGTTTGGATTTGCTGTTAACGGGGGAAAATAAAAAGATAGACTTTGACCCTAGTTTCTTGAAGTTTCGTTTACAACGGTGCGCCCAAAAACTAAAAGATATTGCGAAGACATACGATTGTGTGGTGGCGGCTGTTACTCAAACGGGGGAAGTACCGTTTGAAGTTTGGAATGACCCCACACGGGTACTCACCCGTAGCAATACAGAGGGTGACCGCACGCTTATCAAACCGTTCTCATTCGTATTGACAGGTAATGTTACGATAGAGGAGAGTAAACAAAAACTACTTCGTATCTTTTGTGATAAATTGCGTAACTACAAGAATGATGGTATTATTATTCGTATTCCTACGAATTTTGAGAATGGCTTTTTCTACGACATGGGCAGGTCATCAACCGTTGAACAGATATTGGATATGTCGGCACTTGAAAAGTTAGAACCACGAAGAGGAAAGAAAGCCAACGGTGAGGATGCAGTGGGCGACCGAAAAGAAAGGGTTGAAGTAGAGCCGGGAGTATGGGCGACCCGTGTTGTTAAAGCGGGCGAAAGCCCGACGCAGACCCCGCCAGATGTATTGGACGAACAACATAAGAAAGATACATTGCGAGAGTACTTGAATGGTAACAAAGAAGTTAAGCCAAAACCCGTGCGTAAAAAGGTACAGCGATGAGATACGATAAGGAAAGAATAATAGAAGAATTTGCCCTGACGCCATTTGGCGCACGAGGATGGCTTACAAACAAGGATATGGAATGTCCTTTTTGTGGCAAGGCGGGGAAGTGGGGCATTATTTTTAACGATACAGGGCTAGCCACGTTTCATTGTTGGAAGTGTCCACGAAAAACTTCGGTGTATGAGTTTTTGAAAAAGGTAGGGCGAAAAGACCTTGCTAAAATGACATACACTGTCAAACCGAATGAGTTGGATGTGTGCCCCAAACTAGAGGCGGAGAATTATGACTTATCGGATTGGATGAAGGAAACAATGGATACGGCTGAAAAGCTAGCACCTACTCCAGTGCGTTTGCCTATGCGTTTAAAACCGCTGTCTAACGACCCGTATTTGGATAGTAGAGGGTTTGCTCCTGAACATTATGCGGAGTTTGAGCCTTCACACGTTACGAGTATGCTAGAGCCGAAATTGCACAACTATATTATCTTTAAGATGAAAGTAGATGGTGTATGTGTTGCATGGTGGGCACGCAGCCGATATTCTAAAGAATGGCATAAAGAAAATCTGGAAGCATACAAAAGGCATGAGGCGGATTTAGTGTTGCGTTATCGTAACAGTGAAAACAATTTTCAGGACTTATTAGGTGGGTGTGACGAAATAATACAGGGTGAAACCCAGACAGTTATTATAGTAGAAGGGATTTTTGACAAGGTTAACATAGATAATTTGTTGGGATTGCAGCATTTGCAAGATATAAAATGTTGTTTTACCTTTGGCAACAATATCGGGCAGGGGCAGTTGAAAACCCTCCTACAAAAGAAAGTGAAAAATGTAATACTTCTATACGACTACGGGACGATTGATGAAAGCAAGGATACAGCGTTAAAAATGCGGGATATGTTTGATAGCGTGTTGGTAACAGCTATTCGCAAAGAAGGAGTTGACCCAGGAAATATAGATTTAGCATATTTGGAAGAAGTTTTACAAGGGGCGACAGACCCGTTTAACTTTTTCTGTAATAAAGTAGAAGTAAAGATTTAGGATATGGAACAGGCAGTTAGTAACAACGGGGTTAAGTCACAGGAGCAATTTTTGATAAATTTGCAATTGGAGTATCTAACACAGCGTTTGCGGGCTTTAATTTACCAAGACGAAACATATATAAGAGTAGCTAGTGATATAGCCGCTAAGAAGCGAATGAAGATAACCCAGCTTGGAATTAAGTTTAATCTTACGACTATATTTAACGGTGAGGACGTTGAACAGTTTGTGGATAAATATTTTTGGAATCCTAATGGATTGCCGAATTTTCAGTATAAAGATGCACAACAGAAGAGGGTACAAGGAAATTATGATGCGTGGTATATGCTTTACCGAGGAACGATAGTGGTATATAAAGGAAAAGACGCAGAAGTTTTGAGTAACAACCCCGCGAAAGAGGAATTGGAGATACGTATTAATAATGACAGAAAATTAACCGTCAGATATTCTGACATAACACTTAATAAAAATTTTGTATGGATTTAAAAATTGTGAATTTGAGTAACAACGAGTTGCCGGAGTACAAAACAGCAGAAGCAGCAGGGCTTGATTTGCGTGCATGGTTACCGGAAGGACCGATTGTATTGCAGCCCATGGAACGTAGAATTATCCCGACAGGTTTACACATGGAAATTCCAGTTGGGTATGAGGGTCAGGTTCGTCCTCGTAGTGGTATAGCTGTGAAAAAAGGCTTGACAGTAATTAACTCTCCAGGAACTATTGACAGCGATTATCGTGGTGATGTAGGTGTGCCATTGATTAACCTTTCGGCATCAATTCAGACAGTGGAGCCAGGAGAACGCATTGCGCAAATTGTGTTTGCTAAGCATGAAAGAGCTGAAATTACCGTGGCAGAAAAGGTGGAAGACCTTGCAGATTCAGAACGTGGTGCGGGTGGCTTCGGTCATACAGGTACGAAATAAAATTATAAGAATTTCGGGGATAAGTCTTGGATATTCCATTTTATCCCCGTACATTTGCAACAGATAAATAACCAAATTATTAATTAAAAACGAAAGACGATTATGGCTAACAATGCTCTTGCACTTCGTATGAGGTACAAAAAATTATCTGCCGAAGAATTGCAGGCTATCGCTAATGATAGCAAAAGTAGTGAAACAGAAGTAAAGATTGCTAATGAATTTTTGGCAAAGATGGGTGTAACCGCTGAAGAGGGGGTTAAGAAAGTCGCAGCCAAAGCAAAAAAGGCAGTTGAAACCAAAGAGGCTGAAGAGGAAGCTGTTACTAAAAAGGCAACTCCGAAAAAAGCTGCAAAGAAAGCTGATGCGGAAACGCAGGAAGAAAGCGTGGAAAAGGCTGCAAAGAGCCAAGTAGTAGAATACGAAAGTGACGAACAGCTTACTCCGGAAGAAAAAGCACGTTTGGCAAAAGCCGAAAAGGAATTTGACGAACGCCAGAAAAGCCGCAAAACTCCTTCCAAGTCCGACAAAGCAATGAAACCCGCTACTAAAGAAAAGAAAGAAAAGGGTGCTCCTCGCGAAACTAAACGTCAGAATTTGGACGAAAGTAAGGAAGTTCCGGGATTGAAAATTGGTAGCAAAGTAACTTTGCAAGACGGTGGCGAAGTTGGTGAAATTACCCGTGTATATGTTTCCGGAGACGGAAAAGAAAAGTGCATGGTAAAATTCGGGGACAACAAACCAATTAAGAAGCGTGTAACGGCTGTTACATTGGCTGACGAAGCACCTAAGAAAGCCCCTGCAAAGAAAAAGAAATAATGGTATCCGATAGCGGTACATTAATTTTAGTGAAAGGTATTTCAGGAAGTGGCAAATCTACACGGGTTTACTTATTCCTGGAATACCTTGAACATATAGGGGTGTCTTTTGAACCGTTTAAGTTTGTAAATATTGAGGGCAAAGAACGGGAAATTGGCGTGTATGCTAAAGACCTAGATATGGTATTTGTCGGCAAGTTTTACGAAAACGGTGGAATAAGACGTTGGCAGGGCTACGACAGTGTTACGGGAAGATTACATAAGGCTGAGGGGCTGAGCTACTTCCTAACCGAAATGTCCAATGCTGGACATACCGTTGTAATAGACGGTGCGGGCACGACGGCTTCGTGGCGTTTGCGACCTTTGGAGTTGGGTGCGACCAACGGAATATTGAACATTCTACATATACGGTACGATTATACTGACGAACAATGGGATGAATATTGCAAAAGGATTGTGTACCGTTCCGGTAAAGAGCCGAAAGGGGACGCAATGTGGCGCAAGCATGGTACTTTTGAGAGCGATTATAAAAAAGCCGTAGAGGAAGCCAAAGAGGTGAATGACCTCGGAGCTTGTGTTGAGGTATATAATCGTCCGTATAATACTCCAGTGTATGATTTGGGGGCGAGCATATTAAAGTTCATCGGTTTGCCTGAATTGGTGGATGACTTTGTTACCTACTGTAAGAATTCAAATTATTTGCAACTTAATTCTTTTGAAACTTTTGAAAATGGCAAAGAAAACAACTGAATTTAAGACGAATGACAATTATTTCCACCACCTGTATTGGATAGTGGAACGAATGAATGTGTTTTGGCGCAAGTATAACGGGCAGGAACGCCCGTGGACTGATGACCCTATATTGCAGAATTTTAAGTTTACCAACGTGTATAGATGTCTGGACAGGGTGAGCCAATACTTACTCCGTCGGGTAATTTACAACGGTAAACAGTATGAACCGGAAGATATGTTTTTCCGGATATTGGTGTTTAAGCACTTTAATAAGTGCGAAACGTGGGACTTATTAGAAAAAGAGCTTGGTGATATTACGTTGGAAGTAGGGCTTGAAGAAATTGCACGGGTATTAGATGAAGCGGTGGCAAGCGGGGAAACCATTTATGGGAGTGCCTACATTGTGAACTGTTGCTTTTATCAAAATCCCGAATACGCCCACATAAAGGGAATGTCTAAACACCGTGCTCACTTCACTATCTTTGACGATGAAATTTTCCAAAATGGGCATTTATACGACTTTTTAGAGGCACAAAGTTTTGAGGAGTTGTTTTGGCTGTTTAGGAAGATGAAGATTTACGGTGATTTTACTGCACAACAGTATTGCATTGACCTGAATTATTCCCCTCTATTTAATTTCACGGAAAATGATTTCGTTATCACGGGTCCTGGAAGTCTAAAGGGATTGAGTTGGATAATGGAAGGAGCGACTGGGAAAAAGTATGATTATGTAGGTGCGATTAAGTGGTTACAAGAACATTTCTTGGAAAATGTTACGCAGCTATGTGATGAACTTGGAATGGAATGGAAACCGTTGCCGTGGGAACCCGTGCCAACATTAACGAATTATCAAAATACGTTGTGTGAAACAAGTAAGTTCGCAAAGGGATTGGGACATACTTTTAAAGAGGGTAAACAGGAGCGTATAAAACATACTTACGAACAATCACCGCAAAAGATAGATTTTGTATTTCCACCCAAATGGAATGCAAAGATGCCTGAAGTGGGTGAAATTATTGTCTAACTTAATTGAATAATTATGTATTTAGAATGTGAAAATTTAAGTGCCGCTTTGATTGCTGTTTGCCAACAGTTATTGGAGCATGGCAAACCAACTGTCCGTAGAGGATTTAACTGCACAGAATTTCCTGGAGCGGTTATGGTATGTATTACCAACCCGACAGACCGTTATGTACGTGTGCCAGAACGCAAATGGAACAAGACATTGGGGTGGATTGAGAGCCTTTGGTTGGCTCGTGGCGATAACAGTTTGGCAATGCCATCTGCATACGTTAAGAACTTGCTGAATTTTTCTGATGACGGTGATTATATGCGTGCGGGGTATGGTCCGAGGCTGAGACGTTATGGAGATAACGAGGCAGCGATGACGACAGGACAGGGGATGTTATTACGCCAATACCGTAACGGGGTAAAAAAGAACGGTCTAGGACAATTGAAAGCTCCTAGTAAGTACCAAAATGCGACCGACCAATTACGGTTCGTAATTGAGAAGTTTAAAGAGGACATAGACACTCGTGAGGCAGTAATCAGCATTGCTGACCCTGTAAGTGATGACTTTAATGGTATTGCAGGCAAAGACGCTTCTCCGCTCATTAAAACCAAAGATACCCCCTGCACCCGTTCTATCCATTTTATGATAGTAGATGGAAAGATGAACTGTTATGTGGATATGCGGAGTAACGATGTTATTTGGGGCTTCAGTGCCGTTAACATTTTTAACTTCACGTTGATGCAGGAATATGTGGCTGCAATTGTGGGTGTTCCTGTTGGCAAGTATTACCACAAAGCTGATAACTTGCACGTGTACGAAGACTTTTTGCCTATGGTGCAGGAAATCGCTAAACATTACCAAGACTACTTTAGTAGTGGGATTGAGTACCGTTACGAGCCGACGTACCATTCTTTGGAAGAGTTTGATACGCTGATAAAGGGGCTGTCAGAATTTGAAGAAGCCGTGCGGTCTAACTTCCTGGATAAGAACAAGGCTTCACAATATATAAAGAAGCAAAAAGACCCGTTGTTCCAGGATTGGGCACGTGTTATTTATTGTTATTGGTTCAAAGAAGTGGTGGAGTTTAATAACCCGCTACTGAATGAGTTGTTTGCACACTTGTAAGAGAAATAAATTAAAAATAGATTTCGTATGAATTTTAGAAAGATTGACATCCTGCTAGGGATGAAGGAGATACAAAGGTTGCCCAATACGCCTCATCACCGTGGCTACAATTTGCTTGAGCATGGGATGGTCGTGGGAATGTTGTTTAGGTGGTTTGCATCAGAAGAAGACGTTGCCTACGATATTAATGTTTTTGACAAAGTGTTGCTTCATGATTACGTTGAGAGTGTAACGGGCGACCTCAATAGTTGTGTGAAGAATTTCAGCCCCGCCACCAAAGCCGCATGGGAGCTCATAGAACGTGAAATTTGTAGCACCGATATAGTACTTCAGCCGTACAGTGATGATGCCTTAAAGAAGGGAATGACCGACTTACAGCACCGATTGTTTAAGATGTGTGATTATTTGGACTTATGGATATTTTGCAAAAACGAAATAGCGTTGGGAAATGCCTGTAAGAAGATAAAGATGTGCCTAAATAATTGTGAGGTTGCGTTGTGCCGTATTTCCAACGATTTTAAAGATTTTAAGAGTATAAAGAAATTCATGGAACAGTATGAGCCATAAAGGAAAGATATATGGAATAGTAGGTGTTATCGGTAGCGGTAAGACTTACAGGGCTGAACAGTTACAATATGACGCAGCCGTTGAAGAACGCCCAATGATACTTGGTGATTTTAGCGAGGGTATCCGTCAGACGTTAATGAACATTTTCACAGGTAGAAACAGGGGTGTTCAGTTGGATAGTAGTGTCTATGCAGGTTGGAAGAATGCCCAACAGTCAATTCTATTACCAACTTCTGGGAATGGGTTGTTACCCGATACTGTTAAAGTAACGGGTCGTGAAATGTTGCAGCGTACCGGAGAATATTTAAAAACGTTGGCGGGCGAAGATGTTTGGGCAAAATGGACGGCTCAAGATATTTTGAACCGTTGGTCAAAAATAGATACTGATAAAAGAGAACAGTGTGATATCGTGTTTGGTTCTTTGCGGTTTGATTGCGAAGCGGCACAACTGTTTAACTTGTCTAAAGCCACAGAAAAAGAAGTAGAAATTATTTTCTGCAATTTTAAAAGTGGCAAGTACGAATTGAACGACCATGTTAGCGAAGACTTTGCAAGGTATTTCCTAGACAAAGGCTGCAAGGACGGTGAGAATATTACTGATTTGGTAAAAGAAAAATTGCATGGAAGAATTTAAAGCATATTTGACGAACAACCTAATGTCGTTTACGCAAGTTTCTGACTATGTTGTAGAAATTGGTGGGAAGACATTTGAGTTGTACCAGCCCGCCTACGATGGTGCATTGTTTGACGACGACTTTAATTTTGTTGGAGTACCTATGCACGAACGAGGTGAGGATATTACAACGGAGTGCGACTTTTATGCTTATAAATTTGGGGGCGTATATTATATGCTTGAAAAGGGGAAGGAAAACGCTGTTAAGTTAACCCGTCTGAAGTATGTGGGGGAAGCACAACAGGAAATTCCAACCCCTGTCTTTTTGGGCGTACATGGGCAGTATGAAATGATGAGTGGGACGGGTACATATAGTGAATGGTGCAAGAAAGCCAAATTTTTAGGCGTGCATACATTGGGTATATGTGAACGGAACAGTTTGGCAGGTGCGTTGAAATTTCAAACAGAATGCAAGGCAAACGGCTTGAAAAGTGTTATTGGAATGGAGTGCACCGTGTATGATATTCCAAACGATTATCGTTTTACTGTTAAAGTGTATGCGATGAATGAAAATGGTTGGCGTGACTTGCTGACTATAAATAAGTTCATTAATTGCGATAACCCCAAATATATAAGTCTGGAGGACTTTAGGGCGATAACCCTGCATAATGATAACCTGATGTTGTTTATAGACCCAAAGACTTTGGACTACGACAAACTAGCGGGATTGAAATTAGATGTTGGGGTATATCAATTAGACCCCTGTGAATATGTAGACGACAGCCGTGATGAATGGTACTTAAAGAACTTGAAAAAGTTTTTTAAAGACAGAAACTTGATGCCCGTGCCAATGGGTGACGCATGGTATTTGGATGAGGAGTATTGTTGCATTCGCCCTCGGTTACATAGTATTGGCGGTACAACTGCTTATGAAAGCGAAAACCAATACTTTAAATCTAATGACCAACTTTTCTTGGAGTTGGCAGCTATGTTTCCAGATACTGACGAGGGGTTTGAGGACGCCTATCAGCGTTTCACAGACGCAGCTAGTTTGTTGGAAGACATTGCATTGGGAATTGATTTTACAGTTAATGTGAAACAGCGACATTTACCACATTATAAGATGACTCCTGATGAGGCAAAAGTGTACGATACTAATGAAGACCTCTTTTGGGCTCTTATTGCCGAGGGGCTTGATAAGCATCCTGACTTACTTGCAACATGGGGCGAAGATGTAATTATGGAACGCATAGACCGTGAAGTGGGGGTTATAAAGCTAGGCGAGGCAATTGATTACTTCTTAATTACATGGGATATCATTAATTGGTGTCACCGTAATGGAATAATGACAGGAATAAGTCGTGGTTCAGCGGGTGGATGCTTGGTGTCGTATCTATTGGGAATTACCAAACTTGACCCAATGCGTTATGACTTACTTTTTGAGCGTTTCTTGAACGCAGGACGTGTTAAGGTTTCACTCCCCGATATTGACTGTGACTATCCAGGAGAAGACCGACCCCGTGTAAAGAAATACATGGAAGAACGTTACGGGTGGCAACAGGTTTGTTCTGTGGGAACTTATAGTGCATTGCAACTACGGGCAGCGATTAAGGATATGGCACGAGTGTACGGGCTTGACTTTCAGGAAATGAACGACATGATGAAAGCGTTTGACGTTAAAGACCGTAAACCTGAAGACCTGTTTAAAATTGCGTGTGCCAACAGCCGTGTCAAAGATTTCGTAAAAACGTATCCAGATTTAATTAACGAAGTAATGTTGATTATGCCTGCACCTAAGGCACAAAGTATCCATGCGTGTGCGATGATGGTTTTCCCAGATGAGCACGATATGTTCAGGTGGGTTCCTATTCGTAAACAGGGTGACGATTATGTGACAGAATGGGAAGGCGGTGAAATGGATGCAGCCGGATTTTTGAAAGAGGACGTTTTGGGGGTAGCCCAATTTGATAAATTTCAAGACATGGTACGCCTCATCAAAGAGCACGAAAATGTGGATTTGGATATATTTAGTGTACCGCTTGATGACAAAGAGGTTTACAGGTTTTTCCAGAACGGGTGGAATGAAGATAATTTTCACTTCGGTAGCCGTGGATTAACGGGTTATTGCCGTCAGATGAAACCTGAAAATATTGAAGACCTGATTGCCGCTATTTCGTTGTATCGTCCAGGAGCAATGGAAAACAACTTCCATAATGAGTACGTGTTGCGTAAAGAGGGCAAAAAGACGGTGGAGTATTTTACAGGCACACAAGATATTCTTAAGAACACGTATGGAGTATTTGCCTATCAGGAGCAAATTATGCAACTTTGTCGGGAGCTAGGCGGGTTGTCTTTGGTAGAAGCTGATGACGTGCGTAAAGCAATGGTAAAGAAGAAGTACGAGGCACTGCAACAGTACAAAGAACGGTTTATTCCGTATTACCGTGATACCTATCATGTAACACAGGAATACAGTGAAAATGTGTGGGATGCTATTGATAAGGCTAGTACTTATCTTTTCAATCGTAGCCATGCCGCAGCGTATGCAATAACAGGTTATATTTCTCAATGGATTAAAGTACATTATCCAATAGAATACTGGAGTGTGGCGTTTAAATATGCACAGGACTTTGATTATTCTCGTTATATTGCGGAAATCAATAAGACTGGGATGTGTACGGTTCGGCAGGTGGACATAAACATATCCAGCACGGATGTAGTTATCAACTTTACGGAAAAGGCTCTATATTGGGCTATAACCGGAGTTAAGCAGGTTGCCGAAAAAGCGGCTACGCAAATATTAAAAGAGCGTGACGAAAATGGACAGTACTTTTCACTAAGCGATTTTATTAGTCGCCATAAATGGAAAGGCTCGGCAGTAAATAGCCGTGTAATTAGAAACCTTATATTGGCAGGTGCATTTGACAAACTTGAAGGAGTTACCAAAGCTAAGGACAGAATTGACCTGTTAGTGGAATATTTGGGCAAAGCGAGTGTAGCCGTACGGGAAGATGATATTGTATTAACAGGGGCTGACCGCCATGCGAATGATGAATGGTGGTGGGCGTTATTACAAAAGAAAGTATCGGGTTTTGCGTTCTTTAATTACGAGAGCATTTATAAACGGTTTGTCGGTGAGTTCCCAGAGGAATATGAATACGCAACGTTTGAGGAGTGTTTAGATACGGAACATCTTGCTCACAATGGTTATGTCGTGGTAGCGGGTTATATTGCTGAAATGGAGATTAAAAAGACCAAAAAAGGCGAAATGATGGCACGCTTAACACTTGAGGCTAACTACGAATTTTTGGAAGTAATGATATTCCAGCAAGAATATCAGCAGCTTTCCGACTTATTGGTGGCAGGGCGTGCGAACCTGATATTAATTAATGGAGTTGTTTCTTATGATAAGCGCAAAGAAAGTAATATTCTACGGGCTAATTATGAAACCAACATTGTCACTTTGACGTTATAATTTAAAATTAAATTTATGAAAATTCTTGTTCATTTTAGTGGGGTTCCAGTGGAACTTGAAACAAACGGTTTTTCTGGACGCATAGATATAGACCAATTAACGTCTATTGATTATGGCAATTTGTACGGTGAAGCCGTGACAGTTAGTGCTCTTCTAAATAAGGTTGGTTTGCTACGTGCCGAGGCAGAGCAGGCATTAGCCGAGAAGAAGTTGGAAAGGGACGTGTGCGAGGCTGATACGAAGCGTAAATGGCGACAGCAAGCCAACGCCAACCAAGGAAAGTTCTGTTTTGAGGGTGAGTGGATAAAGCTGTCAGAAAAGGCGTTGGATGAGGCGTTGCTACTTGATGATGCTTATCAGGGATTGTGCTGTGAGTATATTGAGGCACAAAAGAACTTTAATGTCCTTGACGCTTTGCAATGGGCGGTGCAAGATAAGTCTAAGAAACTTAATAACCTGTTAAAACCCGTGACACCTACTGAGTTGCTCGGGGAGTTGGTGGAGAGTAACGTAAATAGTTTTGTGATAACTAAAAAAGGATACTAATATGGCAACAACATCAACAATTTTTGACGGGTTTATTAAACTGGTAGGCAACATTTACATGAAGCCCTGTGAGGCTCATCCATCTGCATACGATTTGTATGTACACAAACCGAGTACAAGTGCTAGACACCCCGAGGGTAAAATGGACGACGTGGCATTTGGTTTGTCATTGGAGCTAGCTATTTCGTGGGCGTGTCATAAGGCAGCGGGTGAACGTGAAGTTAAAGACTTGCAGGGATTGTTAAAAGAATTGCATAAAGTAAACCAAGAAATTAGAGAGAACGTACTAAGTTTTATTAACGATTAATTTATAGAAAAATTATGGCAGGATTTGACCGCAGCAAGTGGAAAGCTGCACCCCTAGCAACAGTGAATTCAACAGTGAACGAAACAAAAAAGTTTGACACTTATTTTGAGAGTGGAAATAACGAATATGCTCGTTTTTGGGCAAATCGTGACGGCATTACGATAAAACGTGTGCTGCCTGCACATGAGCCAGGAGATAGCCCTTATGTGCCTATGTTGACAGCCATGCTGAAAATTGAAGTAGACGATAAGGACAGCAATGGCACAGTGATTGGGAAGAAAGTCGCTAACAAGAAAATTTTTATTGGTACTTTGCACGGTGGTTATCCGTACGATATCATTGAGGAGTACATTAAACGGGTGTACGAAAAGGCTGATGCTTATCAGGGCGATGAGCGTGACCGTTATTTGAACCCTGTTAAAGGTTACAGAATGGGCGGTAAGAATGGCACATGGGTTCCGGGAATTAGACCTCAACTGGAGTATGTGTTTTATGCTCTTATTGAGGGTAAAATTTACCGTGACAGTTTGAAACCGAAGCAAATGGAAGCCTTGAATAAGGAAAGTGCTGACCTTTGTGCACAGAACGACACGGCTGCAATTGATATGTTTAGCGACCCGACAACAGGTTTTCCAATTCAGTGGAGTGTAGGAAAGGATAAGGATGGCAAAAAGGAAACCACTCTTAAATCTTTGCCGTTGAAAATGCAACAGACTTGGGATGAATACTTTGGTGAAAATGCAGTTCCTGACGCAATTTTGGAACAGCTTGAAAAGTTGCCAAGTTTGAAGAGCCTGTACGTTGACAGTTACAAAAAACGTGACTTTGACCTTGCATTGGAAGGACTGAAACGTTTTGATGAAGCCAACGTTTACAAGATTTTTGCCGACGAAGAGTTTTTGGACATGGTTGAACAGATGGCTGAAATGGTGGCAGAAAAGACAGGGGATGACGGAAAGCCAAGCGGTACAGATGATTTGCCTTTTGGTGATGAAGCTCCTAGCGCAGCTCCGGCTCCAGCCGCTAAAAAGACGCCCGTAGCTAAAGCTCCAGCAGCTAAGAAAGCCGTAGCAAAGAAAAAACCCGCTGAACCGACGCCTGAAGAAAAACTTGCTGTCATTAACACTGAATTTGTGCGCCAATACGGTGACGGTTACGATGAATTTACACTTGAGGACATGGGCGATGAACTGGAAGAAACATACCAACTTGCACTCAAGAAAGAGGATTTGGGTTATGACATACCTCACGTTGACGGTTGGGATGGCGATGGTGATAATGGTGAGGATGAAACTCCAGCCGAAGACCCCGAACCGGAACAAGCTCCGGCAGCACCAGAGGTTCACACCGCAGCTAATTCGGCAGCCGTTAAGTCTGCCTCTTCTGCCTCGGCTTTCGCCTTATGACGTGCCACACTCTCTTTTATCTTACCTTTTATACGCATTCCCTTCTTCTGTTTGCGTGCATTGTAATCAATTTCAAATTCCTGCGTAGGTTCTTCCTCGTCAACAGGTTCAGCCGCCAACACTACACCCGTATCACGCAATTCCATATCAGGGCTGTCAGGTGTAATAACGTTCGCTTTCCCGTCTTCGGTATGTTTCGCCCGCCTCATGTTCTTTAATTGCTCTAAGAGCTTCTTACGGGTATTTTCTGCCTCGTTATTTGCAACTTCTTCGGGCTCTTCTATAATTTCCGCTATCGGGGTAAAATCGTTCACAAACTGTTTGCTCTGTTTTTCCATTGCACCCCAATCGTACTGTTTGATAAGTGCGGATGGGAGTTGCACCTGTACACCGTCCATGACGTTGCCATTAAACCCGTTGAATTGTGAATACCAACTGTTAGCAAGTTGTGCGATTAAAACGGCTGGATTCAACCCTGCTTTTGCGGCTGTAAGACCAACGACAAGCGCATTAATAGACATTTGCTTCATTACCGACATAACATTCGTTTCTGCCTGTATGGTCGCATTAATGTCTATCTTGCCATCTACGGTCATCTTTATTTCGTTCCCCTTAACTTCTTTGCGTGCCTGCTCAATAATACGAAGTATCAGGTTGCAATAGTCTACATTGCTACCACCACACGCTCGGTTCTTTATTTCAACCTCTACTAACATCTGGTTCAGCACTTCCAAACGCCCCGTTTCAGTGGCAACCCGAAAGTCTTTGTTCTGCAATACGTATTCAGCCCGCCTGCGAGTAACTAAATCACGGTGTTCAACATAGAACTTCTTTAATTCGTCTTCAGGTATCTTTATACGGTATTCTTTCGCCATTATCTTGGCAACGTCCGCGATAGTATAGAACTTGCCAAATAGCTCCAAAATATTCCCCGTATAATCCACTATATTGCGAGGGCGGTGAGTTCTTTTGCCGATAGCCTTGTTTAACTCCTTGACTAAACGTTGGTACTCACGTTCGTATTTTAGGTACTGCAATCGTTTTGCATTAACACTACGCACGTCAGTAACACTTCCGCCTGCCGCCTTTACAATAGTCCCTGGATTAACTGTTTGCTGGAAGTCTATTTCAATACGTTTTTCTTTGTCTTCGCCCTCAAACAACACTACTTCGTAATAACGTTTAGGGGTCAAGTCACGCTCTTCCTTAGCCCATTCAGACGCCACCCATAAATCCTTTATCTCATCAGTAGCATCCAATATATAGTCAGGCGCATTGTGCATAATGCGCTCAATGTCTTCTTCCTGTATCAGTCTTTTTTCTTCTGTCATATCATTTTGTACAATAACAGCCGCACTTCATTAGGGACGACACTGCCTGCCATTCTGGTTTCCCTTTAAATTCTTCAACAAATTTTGCCAAACAAGGCATTTTATCCGTTGAAGCCGTACCGCTCAAAATTCCATCTTTACAGCATAAATATGCAATGTTTCCACCCATTTCGTTATAAATGAATACCCCAAAGGAATACTCCTGAAAGGTTATTCCTTTAAATTCCCTTTCTAAAGCATTTAACAGGTAATCTGATGGAATACCGTTTGACGGGTGTTTCAACAAATGCTTTCTCATTCGCCTGCAAGCAAATCTCTTTCTATTCTTTTTCCACCACATTAACAAGCCCCCTAAAGCTATCACCGTGGCAAAGAAAACAACGTGTAAAATGTGAGCATCCATATTTTTAATATTGTGCCCGTGCGCATTGCACGGGCTTTAATTTACCAATCGTCTTCATCATAATTGCCTCGTTCAAACAAGGTAATATCAGCAATATCCACCCACCACCACTCTTTCGCTGTGGCGGCTTTAAATAGGTGTGGGAACTCCGCCCTACGAGGACGGCACTCTTTTATTATTACTAGCGTATTTTCCGGAAATCCGTGTAGGCTAGTATTGTGCCGGATGCGGCAAATGTCGCCTTTCCGAATGGTTTTTTGGCTCATGGTTAACTCCCTTTCTCATCATTACTAGCTGCCATTGCACATGAAGTATTGAGGAATTGAATTGCAACCGACGTAGCGTTCTCAAGCGTCAAGCGTGCCACCTTTGTCGGGTCAATAATTCCTGCATCATACATATCACAAACTTCTTCCTTTATAGGGTCATAACCGTGCATCCACGGTTGAAGTTCCATATCCACTTGAATACGTACTGCGTTCGCACTAGCATTTTCGCATAATTGACGGAACGGGTAACGCAAAGCCTCAGCCACTACACACCATCCAGCTCTGAAATCGGCTGGTTTTTCATTCAAGTCTGCAAGTTGGTGCACAAGCATTTCAGAGGCACGAAGCTGAATTGTGCCGCCTCCCGGAACGTACCCCTCTTCCAATGCTGCACGAGTTGCGGCAATAGCATCATCAACACGGTCTTTCCGTTCCTTCATTTCTACGTCACTGTCTGCGCCTACATAAATAACAGCCGCACCACCTGTCAGGCGTGCAATACGTTCACGGTACTTTTCAATGTCAAAAGCGTTCGTACTGTCGTCTAATTGGTGCTTAATTGCGGCTACCTGTGTATTTACCTCATCTGGCGAACCTGCGCCCCCTGTGAGTATAGTACGAGTGCTATTTACCACAACACGCTCACACTCACCAAGCCAATCCACGCCAATTTCTTCTACACGATTGCCATACTCTTCTCCGATTACGTGTGCGCCAATCTTAACGCCCAAATCCATAATCAAATCCTTTTGCATCTGCCCATATCCCGGAGCTTTAACGAAACAGGCTTTCAGTCCATTGGCTTGTTTAACATTCTGCACCAAGAAATTCACTACGTCGTTAGACGCATTAGGAGCAACAACCAAAAGAGAACGGTGACTATCGTACACCTTGCGACATACACCCAATATTTCATCGGGGTAGTTTATGTTTTGCCCAAAGAGCAAAATGTATGGTTTGTTCAGTACACATTCTATTCGTTCGGGGTCAGTCACAAAATACGGGTTCAACAGCCCCTTTTCCCATTGGAAGCCTGTCGTCACCTCTACGGTGGTTTCGCTCTTGCTACTTTCTTCAACAGTAATTACTCCGTCGTTGCCTACTTTGCCAATAGCTTCAGTGATAATAGCCCCAATTTCCTCATCACCGTTGGCACTTATTGTCGCAATCTGTCTGATACGCTCAAAATCGTTTTCACCAATTTCTTTGCTCATCTGTTGCATAAACTTCACGGCTTCGCATTTAGCGGCTTCAATACCCTCTTTAAAACGCTGTGGATTAGACACACGGGCTAATGTTGCCATCCCCTCTTTCATTAATGCACGGGTTAAAATGGTGGCTGTCGTAGTGCCATCCCCCGCCTCATCACATGTTTTTGCAGCAACGGTCTTCACAAGCGTCGCACCCATACGCTTCATCGTATCATCCGTATCGTAGGCACGGGCAACTGTCACACCGTCTTTGGTGATGTGGGGTATTCCATAGCCTTTATCCAGAATAACCGAGTGCCCTTTTGGTCCGAGCGTGGACGACACTGCATTTGCCAACTCTTCAACCCCCTCAAACATTTTCTTTCGGGCGTCATCATTAAATAAAATCTGTACGTTCATAATTATTTAATCGTTTTTATTTTAATACGTTTATTTCGTATGTCTTGCTCTTATATGTTTATTCAGCATATTCCAGCAAATTAGTTTTCCGCAAACGGGGCACGCCTCTTTTCTTGTAACTGTCAAACCCTTGTTCCAAGCGGGTGTTCCTTTCTTGCTTTCAGAAACTTTACGCTTTTGTTCTTCAGACATTGGCACACCTTTATTCCAAGCAATACGCCCCTTTTCGCTTTCAGATATCTTTTTCTTTACCTCATCAGGGGTTTCTAATCCTTTGTTCCATGCTTTACACCCTTTCTTAAACTGTACGTTTCGTATCCTTTCTTTTACTTTAGGTGACAACTTCTGCATCGCTTCTTTTGTTAAGCGGCTAGTTCTTTGCCTTTCCGCTGGATTAGCAAAACGGGCTTTTGTCCTTTCAGAACTAATTTTGCGATATTCGGGGTCGCGCAATTTGGCGTGAGCACTTTGCACTATTAATTTTTTCATTTCAGGATTTTCAGCATAAAATTGTTTCATCCTTTTAGAAATGGCACTTCTGGCTTCTTTAGTTTGGTTCAATCCCGGAGTACCATCACCGCCATCAGTGGAGTTGTACCCGTAATGCTTGGTTTCTAATTTTGCAATCCAAAATTTCTCACGTCTAAATAACCAATTTATTAACCTTTCCGGGTTAGAATAACTTTTGCTTTCAATAATTTCAATTTTAAAATTGTCAGCTCCATACTTCCGAATAGCGGCATGGAATTTAAAATCATCCTTCTTCTTTAAAGAACAACGCACGTGCCTTTTCCAACGATGCTCATATCCCTGTGTTGTTATTCCAACGTATTGTTTACCTGTTACTAAGCACGTAACCAAATAAACCTCACCTAAAGTCTTTTCTTTCATAATAAATGCACCCTATTTGTTTATAGGGTGCAAATATACAAAATTATTTCTTTGGTGGAAAGAAGACCTCGCAACTTCCACCCGCACAAGCTGTCGCAATCTCACTGCCTGCTTGTTTCAGTGGCTCTTCCCATACAATCCCGGAGTAATCAACAGGTTTCATCCTGCAAATCAACTGCCATTTGTGAAAGGCGTTTACGTGCTTCAAACAATAGGCGGTCTTTAAACGGTCACCCTCCATATATTTGTCAGCAAAACTGTTGAACCTGCGCACCCATTCAAGACGTTTCACAATCCTACGTTTCAAATAGTCAATTACGCAATTCACATCGCTGAAACATACACCGTCAATATCTACTAAAAACTTGCCGTCCTTAATATTATCTGTAATGTATTTAGCAATGTCTGCATCAGTAAGCGTCAGCAAATTAGGAGCTAAGCCTGTTGCAGCGTTGCAGCCTTCCCAAACGTCCTTAAAGACATCAGCTGCATCCACTATTAAACCACTGGACAGAATTGCACCTGCACCGTATCGTTCAGCCAATTCCACCTCGTCAAGAACTTCGGTGTATGGTGCTTGAGGGTAATCCAAATCACCGAATGATGACAACAGGCTAATTCCGCCAAACTCACCACGGTGTTCCCACAAAAATTCACGTACTTCATCCCACTCGTCCGGTTTTACCGTACAAGTATTAGAAACATTCATACGTAGCGTTGGATTTTCTTTAGTGCTCGGATGGTCAAAGTTTGTACCGTACTCTATCCAATTTTGTTTGGTAATCAGCACAAATTTCAAGAATTCAATGGCAGAAAGGTTTTGTTTAAGAATTGCACCCTCTGGCAATGTAACGGGGAAAGCAAGTACTTTTTCACGGGTCGGGTTCCATGCACTCGGTTCAACACAATTCGGGTTTATCTTTTCCCATAGTTGAACCGCCTGTTCGGTGTCTGCCGCCTGAATATGACGTATGTAATGGCGGGCGTGTCCTGGAGTAATACCTGACAGTGTACCAAGTAATTGAGAACTGTTACCCGACGGCTTGACAACGGTACATCGTGCCGCTGAATTTATCCCAATCATGCGGGCTATCTTCTGGTTCGTTTCCTTTACCAACATCGCCCCTTTGCGTTGAATAATAGGGTCAAACAATAAGTCAGGGTTCTCACATAGCCCCGTAATACCTACTCCAATCAGGGCGTCACGCTCTGCAATTTTTTGCGACCACGGCTGTAACACTTTAAAATTCGTGTAACCCGCTTGCAACGTACATATAACAGACGCACCCACACAAGCATCATAGAAATCTTGTTCGGTTTGTATTTTACCCCCGTTTATTTCAGATAGGTTACAAAAGCCCCATCCTGATTTCCATGCACCGTTTTCGTCCTGGATGCGAGGGTACATACCCACTTCCCCGCACGGATTATAGACAAACCACGGACTGTCTATAAACACAAATCCGGGTTCCCCAAATTTACGGGTAAACTCGTAAATCATGTCAAATGTTTCTTTTGGGGTATTGGGCAAAATAGCTGCGGAATTATTGCTTCGGCATAGTTCAGGATGTGTGCTAATCCACGCCCCAACTTTACAACCTGCCATTTCCACATCGTCAGCGTCAAAAATACTTATCATCGCACTGCGACGAACACCACCTGTTACCACACTATTCGCTAAAACACAAATAATATAATGAAGCTCAAACGGTCTCAATTTACGCTTCTGAACTTTGCACAAGAGGCTTCTTACTTTGTCCAGTGCTTCGTGTAATGGCTCGGGTCCTGGAGCTCTAAATCCACCCCGTATGTAAGCACCTTTCGGACGGATTTGGGAATAGTCAAACAACACTTCGGCACGTCCATAATAGTAAGCTCCAATCAACTCGCCTGCCGCCTTTGCCCACCCCTCAATCGTATCGGGTATTACAAATATCTTTTTCTCAAGTTTGGGATTAAACCCTTTGGGGATAGGCAATTGTTCGGTGTGAATATGTTGAACACTGTACCCTGTACCCGCCCCACATAAGAGCAAATACATAATTTCCTCAAACACTTCCACACGGTCAATGTAGGTACTTGAACAGTTGTAGAACCGAGCATGTTTTTCAAGCATCAACTCGCCCCCATATTGTAAGGCTCTTTGTGCCCCTAAAATACGTTGCTGATGATATAACTTTTCAGCAAATCCAAACAAGCGTTCAAACTCGGGCATGTCTGCCTCATTAATTATCTCTTTGTAACGGTTCCAGTGCATTGTCATGACACGGTTAACAGCCTCGTCCCATGTTTCTTTAACACCGTTGTGTGTCTGTGAATACTTGCTCAAAAACACGTATTCACCTACGACCTTTCTACTGTCTTTACTAATCATTGTTAATAACAATTTTTGGGGTTCTCTTTTTACGAACTTGTTTTGGTTGCTCGTCCTCAACAGGTGCTTCCGGCATAGGTGTAATTACACAACAGGGTATCTTTGAACCAAGAGTTAGGCACAAGGCTTTACCATCCACATCCTTGTCTTTGCCACGGGCTTCTTCAACAATAGTTGCAAATATACTACTTTGTATTTGCAAATACAAGGGTTGAGGTAAATATTTTGCATTCTTTCCCGCCTTTTTAGCTTCGGCATCGACTATTTCCATTCGCACATGCTCCGCCTGAAAGTGAGCTTCAAGAATTTCCCTTGTGGGCGCAATCCCAAAAAAGGATTTAATTTTCTTTACACTAAGGAATGTAATCCGCACCCCTGTCTTTGAATTTTTAGGAACCATCAAATATAAATCAGCGGGAGTTTGTTTTACCGCTTGTTTTTCTTGTTCTTCCATGAAATTAATTTAATTCGTTTAACAATATATTAAATTCTTTCTACTCCTCGTTATTGCCACAAATTTTAAACATTTTTCCGCATACAAGGCTAACTCCGTAACCGCATACTTGCTCGGTAATAAATCCGGTTGCAAGAAATATACGTTATCAGCCTCTAAACCTTTAGATTTATGTATCGTACTCAACGTCACCCCCTTGCTCTGCGTATCTGTGAATATATCATAAATGCGATTACGCACCACCTCTAAGTCGCCAAAATATTCATACAGGGTGAGCAAGACGTGTACTTTTTCTTCCAATTGGGCGTATGCAGGCACTTTGGTCGGCATTTTAACACCTTTCTTCGCAAGGCTTTCACTTAGCTTCTCTAACTTAGCTTCCAGCCCCCAAATATCTTTAATGCTATCTATTAGGTACACCAACTCATCACCGTAATCTTTACCCATAATGGCGCACCGTTTGCCTAGTTTCAATAATTCTATAAACGTTTCCATCAGGGGTGCATTGTTTCGGCACAATATAAAGTCGCCATCTTTGGCATCTCTAAAACTACCACAATCAACACTCCCCAATACAGCTCCCGGAGCTGCCTCAATACCGTCCGGAAACACTTTACGGGCTTCGTCTACAATATTCACCGCACAACGGTATGTCATAGACAAAGGTAATTCAATCGTATTCGGGGAATTCTTTATAGCGTGCAAACTGTCCAAATTACTTCCCATGAAACTGTAAATACTTTGTTTTTCATCACCTACGGCTATCAGTCTGCCTCGTGGTGTCTTGCACCGCTTCACGACCTCAAACTGTAACGGGCTGATATCTTGGCACTCATCCAGCATTACGACATTGTATTGTTTAAAGTCTTTCATGTCTATGTAATTGGCGGCATAATATAGCATATCAGTAAAATCCATACGTAATTTTCCACCTACTGAACCCTCAAAGTATCTATCGGCTTTGTGTTTTGCGACCCTATAAAGCTCTAGGGCTCTCTGTACGCTTTCTTCGTCTGCGTCAACACCGTACCTTTCCCCCAACTCTGTAACCTTGTCAAAATCGTCTGTAATCAGGTTGAATCGCATAAGGTCATACAGAGTGCAAGCTCTGCCGCATAACCCGTTAATTCTTTTAGCGGCTATTCCTTTAAAATCCAAACACTCCCTAGCCATTCCAAAGTATTTGTTTTCACTTATAGCGAAATCCATTTTAAATGCTTTCAATAAAGCCGACAACGAACACGAATGTAGTGTTGACGCTTTAACTGTGCGAGGCAAACGTGCCCCCAATTCTTGAGCTATTGACTTGTTAAAGGCTAGGAATATGGACGATTTTATAGGTGGTGTGCGGTCAGCAAGTGTGCACAAAGTAAATGTTTTTCCACTGCCTGCGGTTGCATTCACAAAAATATTTTTATTAGTGGTGTCATAAACATCCACAATCGCTTGTTTATACTTATCCAAGTCAGCCATATACTAAATCGTTTTTATTTCGGTATTTATTTCATAGTCACCATTGTAGTAACCATCAAAAATCCATTTTCCATTTATGCAGTTCACAAGGTCTTCTTCTGTTGCATAATGGCAATCTCCTAACAACACAATATCATCATGCGTAACCAAATACTCGTGTTCTTCGTTTTTAGCAATAAATATCAAACTACTAGGGTCGTGAACGTACCAACTAAACCCCTCTAAGGGCTTATCCTGTACATAGGAATCTTGCGTGTGGTAATCAGCAAGGGCATCAGCCACATTATTCCCATAAATAACAGGGTTCAACAAGTCTTTTTGGTGTCCATTGATATGACGCACGCATAAGCGCATCTTTCTACGTTTTTCAACCTCGGTAACAAATTCCTTCCAAAGTTCAACGTTTGCAACACCTTTCCAGCCATCGGCACGCCATTGTCGCACACCCCCGTTCATTATCGCTTCTACAATAAACTTGCTGTCGCACCAAATCAACACATCAGTAGGAATGTCAACGTTTATCATTTGCACGGCTGCAATCAACGCACGCTGTTCCATGCGTGGTGTAGTGGTGTTCCAATAACCACGTCGCAAAGCTACTTCGCATCCGTCTGCAAGTAGGTACACACCCATTCCACCTTTTCGGTCGTCTTTAGTGGTACAACTGCCATCAGTCCATATTGTTATCGGTACTCGGTTCATTCTTTGCTTCTCTTACTTTTAAACCGTTAATTTTTAGCCATCCACGAGCATACAGCTTGCCCTCCACCTCACCTCGGGTGGTAGCCTCAACAATTTCCACTTCTTTAGCAAGCTGTCCTCGCTTCTCTTTTGTGCCCCAAAACTTTGCTTCAAATTTTGCCATTTTTCTTTAATAAGAATTTCTTAGTTAATAATTCGTTTTCATTACCACCTTTGTTCACCAAGCCTGTAATCATCCCTTTATCAGCAACCATCTCTTTGATATCGGCATCTATCGTGTCCGGTGACAGCAAGTAAGTTATATTTATACTATTCCGTTGCCCCATCCGCTCAAGTCTTGCATTTGCTTGCTCTAGCTCGGTACTTTTGTCGGGTAGCTCTATATATACTAAGTTGCTGCAATTATCTTGCAGACCGTCCGTACCTGTTCCGGCTGACTGAATATTGGCAAACAATAGGCGATGACCCCCGTTACTGAATTCATTTACGATTTGTTGCTTCTTGTCGGCACTTACTCCGCCCTGTATAAGCGGGGCTTTAAAGTACTCGGCTAACTGTTGTAGAGGAATCCGGTGCACGCCAAAAACAAGCAATTGCTCGCCCTCGTTTGCTTCCAGCCATTCTTTTATATAAGTGGTGATAAATGGAAGTTTACCCTCTATACTCAATTGTTTCAATGTTTGTATCATTACCAAGTGTGGAGCATTGACTGCACTGTTCACCTTGTTTATATCTATCTTTTCCAAGTATTCCAACAGGTTATTTTCCGCTTTACGGTATTCCCTAGTATTGCTGATAGGCACGTCAATAGTTTGTTCCACCATTGGCGGCAATTCATCCAGCACATCTCTTTTATTACGCCTGATGTACCCACCCATTCGCAACAATTCATGTAGCTCTTCCAAATTGCTAAACCCACTACAATCCATTCCAAATACTGTCATTTTCGCATTGCAATAACGATACTTAAATTCTTTCGTACTGCCAAAAATGTCCTCAAACCTACGTATTATCGTAAACGGCTGTATTAAGTCTGCGGGTTTGTTCTGTGTCAATGTGCCTGTTAACCCCCATACATGCGGAACTGTTTTTACAATTTTCTTCGCCATTTTGGTTCGTAACGCCTTTTCGCTCTTCAAGAAATGTATTTCATCCATCACACAAGACGCCCATCGCTTCTTTAGGAGCTCTTTGAACTTCGCTGTTGGCTTATCTAAGCCCCGCTCACCTAGTATATCGTAATTAATAATAATCACGTCATTCTGCCATACATTTTCGTCAAACTTCTTTTTGCGCCCAACTACTCCAACAGTGCGGTTCGGGTTCCATTTTTCCCACTCCTTTTTCCAGTTATATTTCACAGATGCAGGAGTGATAACTAAAGCTGGAAAAGCGTCCATTAATTCTAATGTCATAATTGTCTGCATCGTCTTCCCCAGCCCACAATCATCCCCGTTTATGCAGTTACCATGATTTATCATGTAAGCAATACCCTCACATTGATATGGACGTGGCATTCGCTTAAACCCTAGCTCTTTGCAAGCAATAGCCACATCTTCAGGGGTAATAATTACAGGGGGTTCCTGATACTCCAAAACCCGTTTAGAGGGGTAATAATTCATCCCTTCCACAAATCCATTGTCGTGCAACCATTTTTGCAACGGTGCGACAGTTGGTAATGCGAAAGGAATGTACCACTCTTTATTCTCGGGGTTATACCCCGCTCCAACAAAACGCTTGATTTCTTTAACCAAGCGTTCGTCGTAGCGAAATCCTACATACCAATATTTAGCGTCTTTATAATAGTAATTCACGTCTAAATTCCATGCGTTCTACAATTCTAAGTCCTTTTTCTTTTGCCTTTTTCATCTTGCTGCTATTGCTGTTCAAATCAGCAACTACGAGCACATTGCATTCTTTAGTAACGCCATCAACAACCCTGTGTCCAAGTTTATTGAGTTGCACTTCCATTTCCTTATCCCTAAAACCTGTCATACATACAACCATCGCATTTTCTGCAAGCGGTGTAGTTTCAGGCGTCTGAACATAGGTAATATTTACTCCCGGATATATACCTATGTGTTGAAGTTTTATCAGCCCTTTAACAAACGACCGTGCCAATATTTCACCCACCCCGTTAACTTGTTCTAAAGACTTGGCTAAATAGGTGGCTTCCGCTATGCTACCAATTTCGTACGAAACAGTTTTTACTCTTTCCACCATTTCCGGATTCGCTGCATCAAAAATTTTCTGACAGGTGGCTTCGGCAATTTTGCCGTCAAAAATATTTAGTGCCGTCATATAACGTGCCATCGGCACGCCTTCGGTCAATACTTTCTGTATTTGGTCGTAAACCGTTTTACCCTTAGCCTTGCCGAGCAACTTTTGGAACTCGGCTACATGAGACTCTAAAATCGTTTCTACACTACGGTAGCCAAAATTATACAAACGACGTATTGTAGGTTCTTCAAACTGTTCACACCCCATTGTACGGAAAAAGTAAACCATTTCACTGATTACCATTTCTTTACATTTGTCATTCGTACACACTAAATCAACATTTGTTTCATTCCATTTTAACGGTTTCCCACACGAAGGACAGATAACAAGGTCATCACACATCTTTTCAAACATTGTTTCGTTATATTCCAATGTTTTCAAGTGTTTGGGTATTACATCACCCCCACGAGTAACCTCTATCACAGCCCCCTCACAAATGTTGTTTTCAACCAAATAGGCAGCGTTATAAGCGGTAGCACGGCTCACTGTCGCACCATTTATTTCCACGGGTTCAATTAGGATAACAGGGTTCAAAACACCTGTTTTGCCAATACCTTTTTCAATCCCTGTCACTTTAGTTTGATAAGTGTCACACCATTCTTCACGCTTAAATGCAACCGAATAAGCGGGGTTTCCATTCGGTAGTCTTCCAAGCTGTTGTTTCACCGCCCATTCATTAATTTCCAATACAATACCGTCTATCTTGTACTCTGCATCAAATTCATCATGCAGTTCCAAATCAATAAGGTCGTTCAAGTCTGCATCATCAAGCTCCAATAATTCTTCAATTAAGTAGGTTCTGGATGGTGTGACATTCTGGTAACGATTGCGCAACACCCGCAATTGGTCATCCTTGTCAATTGGTTCATCAATACCATATCGCACAAAATCAATATAGGCAATTACAGAGTTCTTAAAACCGTCCGAAGAATTAAACACACCCGCCACCATGTTTCGGGCGTTCTTGTACGCTACATTCAATTCATCCTTTAAGTGTGCAAAGGTGGTTTTCTTACAAATGGCTTCGCCCCATGTATGCACGTTACAGAAATATCCTTTGGGCTTGCCGTTATTCATGCGAGTAAAATGTGCGTCACTTCGTTGCCCCTCAATACCGTCACCACGTGTCCACGCTTGGTCGCCATCCATATCGTAGGTCAACAGGCTTATTCCGTCAAATTTTGGCATCGCCACAACTTCACAAGCTCCAGCATCCAACATCTTTTTCAACCACTTGCGCAACGGCTTAATTTCCTTAATCTTTTCAAGACTGTACATAGGAACAGGCAACTCTTCCATTCTGTCATCGGCTGCTTCAACTATTCCTTTATTAAAAAAGATGTCCGACGGGTCTAGTTTACGTAGCTTTTCCACCAACGCATCGTATTCCACATCGGACATAATACTTTCACCGCTTCTATAAGCCGCATTTGCGGCTAACAGTTGGTTTCTTAATTCTTCACAACTAACTTTCTTTGCCATAACTAAATCAATTTTTATTTTCTTGTTTGGGTAAACGTGCCACAATACCAATAATTTCGTATTTTTCAGCAACTTTTAATTTACGGTAGGTTGCTACTCTAGTTAAATTCCCACACCCTACTGGACAGCCTTCAGATTGATGGAACTTATAAAGCCCGCAAACGCTGTGCCCATTTCCATATTCTTCAAATACTAAAGTATCCGCTTCCCAAGAATTTTCTGTATCTATGCGAATAGTTTCGCAGCTTCTATACCCCTTGCGGATTAACATTTGGTTAACTTCACTGACTGTTAATACTTTTCTTTTCATGACTACCTTTGTTTTATTGATTGACACTACAAAGGTAGTCATAATTTTGAATTATGCAAGGAATTAGCCGAAAAATCTTTAGATTAATCTACTGGTTTGCCATCACGTAACCATTCGTTCTTCAAACGGGTGATTTCCAAATCCTCCGCATCAGCATCGTTTGGCACATCGTAACCAAACTTCTTGCGTTCCTCTGGGGAAGCGGCTTGGTACATGCGTTTGAACACTTTATCGTCCTCGTAAATTGTAAGTTTGTAGGACTTTTCAATGTTGTTGTCTTTCTTTGCCATAGTGTAATTCCTCTTATTTTTAAATTCCTCAAATAACTTAACATTCTTAATAGGATTTTCATCCTCACTATCATAGATTAGTATTGGCGAACTGCCCGAATTGTCATACAATTTCAAGCTATCTGCCAAACCTGTTTCAATTAACTTTAAAAAAGTGTGGGTAGAACCCACGTGAGCTTTCACAATTACTTCTTTATCAACTCTTCGTTTAGTTCTTGCGGCTCTATCCATTGCTCTTTTAATAGCTTCTTCAACAGGTATTGTTACCCCCACTACATCAGTCCGGTAGCCTTTCTTTTTAGCTTTTTCAATTTCATCAACGGCAGAAGCATACGTTTTCATCGTACCATCCTTTAGGTAGTCATTATTTACGCTTAATATGCCATCAACAATTTTATCAGCTAATTCGCTACTCTCTTCATGTAAACGCCCTGCGGCACTCCCATCGTTTTGCTTATTGTAAGCATCAAAATCTTCCTTAAACGTTTTTGTCTTAATATCGTCACTATCCACCACGACAATTTTGTTAAAGGACGGGTCTTGTTCACCTAGCATTCTAAGAACGGTACTTTTACCCGCACCCGAACCGCCTAATGTAAACACCGCACGAGGCGTTTCACCCTGTCGGCTTGAACGTTTAATGTACTCGGCAACTGTTTTACGATGCTGCCGTTTACGCTGTGGGTCGTTTGCGTACTCAACCGTTGATGGGGTATTGTAATCCCACCCGTTCTGTTTGTACTTTTGTTCACGTGTGACTACCGAAGTAGTTTTCAGGCTCGGTTCTTCGTATATGTAACGATAACCGCCTTTACCGTTCGGCACTTTGCGTAAATATTTGTGCCCTCTGGATTTTAAAAAGATATCTGTTAAATTTTCCATGATGTTGTTAATTAACTGCACAAATGTAGCAACTTAAAATGACATTCCAAAGAAATCCTCAGCAAACATTTGCACTTTTCTTCTTAACCACGGTTTAAATCCACTTTTGTAAACCACATATAATCATCCGTACCGAACTTGAAACTTTCCTTGTGAATGGACTGTGCCTTTTCCATTAATGTCTGATGCGTCATACCAAGCGCAAAGTTCACCCCCACGTTCTTCACCAATACGGTAATATCTTGAGCATCCCGTACTTCGTTATAACGGCACTCACGTGTCTTTAGGCGCACTTCAGGAGCCAAATAAACACGGTACTCATCCAGTACTTTCAGTACCAAAACGTTAACTTCACAATTCATCGCCAGACCTTTAACACCGTCCAGCATCATTTTAATTTGTTCACTAGTCATCATATCCAATTAATTTTTTAACCGCACCTCTTTTTCTTAATTCGTTCTCATCATTACCACCCTTAGTCATCCCCTTTTGGAAACGTTTATGCAGCACTTCTTTCTTCTTGTCATCCGGCAATCCTTTGAACGTGCCTACACTAAATTCCGGAATAACGCTTGGGGCTTCGGTAAACTGTAATTCTTCACCACAAACCACACACCGCTGAATTTCCCCCTTAAATTCGGGTTTCATCTGTTTGGTTGCTTTGTCATACTTCATGCAATAAGTACCCGCATCCACAGGCTTATTATGCTCTATGCAGCCCGTATTCGGGCAAACCAATACGTATTTCATAAATAATTTCTCCTACAATATTCAGCAATCAACAAACTGTCCACAAGATTGTCATCAGGCTTCTTGCAGTTTGGCGTCCGTAAAAGATTGTAATTAGGGAACAACCGTTTAGCCGCTAATATAGACATCTGTTTCTTATCTGCGCACGGTTTAACTCCCTCGTGCATCTCTTTTTGCCACTTTTTAGGGGCTACCCGATGAACAGGTAGCCCGCACACAATAAACGCCATACGGAGAGCCCATGTTATCCCACCAAAGTTGAATGTCCCCTGCGCTGATGAACCGTGCAAAGCGTGTACGTCCTCTATCGCTATGTGAGTGTATTGAGGGTCACACTGTTCAGCGATTTCTAAAACCAACGCTGCCAATCCTTCCTCATCAATAACATCCTTTACTTTTGGAACAGGGTAACTGTGTATAAAACCCCGTCGCATTACTGTAATAAACCCCTCTTTTCCGGGGTCAATTCCAATTGCTGTCCAATCTATTTCTTTACTCAATGTAACTTTCGCCATTTTCTTTTACGACTGTTAATGTACGGACTCCGGCACGTATATTCATCACGTGACTTATTATATACACCGGATGTCCAACATCGTTCAAACTTTCTAGCAACAAAGCCAATCCCAACGGGTCTGTCCCTTCCAATACTTCATCAATCATTAGGAAATGCAAACCACCCCACTCATTCGTTCCGTTTATCATTTCCTGGAAAGCCTGTATAAGTGCAACCTCTATACGGGCACGCTCACCGCCACTGAAAGACCAAAATGGTTTATACTCGCCCTCACTGTTAATGACTGTAACAGTAATCTCTTCTTTTACTTTACCGTTGGCGTTACGTTTAAAACCGTCAATACTTAAACGTAAATCTGACCTTTGTTTTTGGAGAGCCAAATTAGCAAAATTTTGAATGATGCGCAATTGTTCGCACGCTAGGGACATCTTAAATTCTTTCATTCTCAGCCCCCATTGCACATTGTTAGATACTTCGGCTTCGTATTTGTCACGTTCTTTTTGAGCTTTTTGCAACTTTTTTTCGGTTAAAGCTATAATGCCTTTTAACTCGGCTTCACGGGTTTCTAACTCTTCTTTTTCAACCTTTTCAATTTCCTCAAGTAATTTTTCACTTTGGGAATTGCAGCTTTCAAGTTCCACGTCCATTTGCTCAATGTCACGTTGATTGCTTTTAATCAATTGTTCGTGTCTTTTAATAGTGTCTTGGACTTCAAATACTTGGGACTGCAAAGCTCTCACAGATTTCAAATGTTCACGCTCTTCCTCACGTACCTGTCCAGTTTCTTCATCAAACGTTTTCAATTGGGTGGCTAGCGTTTCAAGCCGTTTTTGCAGTAATGCCACCTGTTGCTCCGTGGAAGTTCGTTTGGAAGTTTCCAACTCCAATTTCTTGCGTACCCCCTGCAAATCCAAATCGGGGTCAGCAATAGCAAACTCGTGCTGACATTTGGGGCACTTTATCGTCCCTTGCAAAATGCCTGACAAACGTTGAATAGAAAGGCTTAAACTCTGTACATTTTTCTTCGTATCTGTTAACTGTTGGCGTTCTGCGTCTACTTTGCTGTCAGCGGTGGCACGGGCTTCCTGAATGCTTTTATAACGGGCTGTAAAATCTTGCTTGTTGAGTTCGGCTAATGCCTTTTCAAAATCCTGAAGTTTATGTTTCTCTTTAGCAATGTTATCTTCTGCCAACTTTATAGCCAATGTCGCATTCTGTTTTATTTGCTCCGCTTTATCATAGCGGGCAATCACACCATCCATACGCATATTTAAAGCCTCTAATTTGTCGTTGCGCTCTTGTTCCAAGTTACGCTCCGCCTCAGCCTCTAATTGTTGCGTATAGACGCTTAATTCACCCTCTATCGTCGCGACCTTAAACGCTGCCTCTTTAGCCTGTGCCTCAAGTGGTTTATTCTTAGCTTTTATAACATCATCAGCCGTGTCCAACTGTTCAGCTTTAATAAAACGGCTTATCAACGCCAAACGTTCAGTATTACTACTTGAAACAAACGATTTAAAATTCTCCTTGTTAATCAAGTAGTAATTCTTCAAATCTACTGCTGATATACCTATCCAATTAAGAATGTAGTTGTTGCCATCTGATACAGTGGCAAAATGCACACTACCCTCTTCCTCGTTCAAAGTCAATTCCAACAGTTGTGACCCCTTTGTACGCAACGTGCGATGAATATTTAGGGTCTGTTTGCGAATAGGACAATAGATGTCAAGCCATATATGCGCTTCATCCGCACCCCAATATATCAAGTCTTTATCTAAGGTTTGTTTGCGCAAAGAAGTGGCGAGAATTGCAAATGCAATCCCCGCTTCCATTGTACTCTTTCCTGCACCGTTGGTTTCTTGGCTTTCCGTCTCAGTAAGGTTCTTCCCTTTAATTAAAACAGGCTCATTCAAAAATGTGTGTTGCATATCCTTGAATGACAAAAAATTCTGCAGACGCAAATACTTCAATTCCATAAACTAAATATTTTGCATAATTTCTTCTTCAATGCGTGCCATAAGGTCTTCGTCCTCAGCTATCACATCACGAGTTTTCTCTGCGCCTTGTGCTAGGGTTTTACCCCCATACTTAAAGAACGAGCCTGCCTTTTCCACTACGCCTTTTTCAACCGCCAGATTAAGGATATCCAATGCCTTATCAATACCCTCGCCAAAACGTATATCAAATTCAGCTTTTCGAAACGGTGGGGCGACCTTGTTTTTCGTCACTTTAACTTTAACGTGATTAGCAAACTCTTCCCCCTTGTCGCCTGCCGCACCTGCACGGGCAATATCCAGACGCTGGGAAGAATAAAACCCTAATGCTTTCCCTCCCGGAGTTGTGCGAGGGTCACCAAACATTACGCCAATTTTGTCGCGATATTGGTTGATGAATATTACAACGATGTTATTACGTTTAATATCCCCCACAAATCCAGGAAGCCACGTAGACATAATGCGAGCGACTGTACCCATCTTAGCATCACCGACATCAGCGTCTAAGTAACATTTAGGGAACAAAGCGGCAACACTGTCCAAAACAATAACACCAATTTCATCAGTCTTAATTGCTTCCCTTATAATTTCAAAACATTCCTCGGCTACTCCGGGCTGTGTCAAGATAAACTTTTCAGGGTCAGTGTCAATGCCTAAATTCTGTACATAATCAATATCAATAGCGTTCTCACGGTCTACGTATAAAACAGCTTTACCCTCATTTTGGGCACTCAAGCAAGCGTGTAAAGCTAGTGTCGTTTTACCACAACTTTCGTAACCCATGAGCTCAATAATGCGCCCCTTTGCATAACCCCCGCCCAATGCTAAATCCAAAGACAAGCTGCCTGACGGTAGAAACTCTACCCCTGCACGGTTATCTCCGGCAATTACTTCTTTACCGAACTTCTTTTGTACGGTATTCACAAAATCTTTTACTCCTGCCATTTCATTATTTCTTTTAATAGTTTAAACCCCTCTTTGTAATCGTAACCCTTTTCAGTACAAAACGCCTCAAACTTATCTTTTAAGTCTTCTCCGCTTAATTCCTGCACCGCTTCTGTTTCTTCGGTTTCCGTTACTTCTACATCGGTGTATTTAGCTTTTACGGCTATTCCGTGTTCCGTAAACCATTTCTTGTTAACCGCTTTCACTGCCTGTTGGTCGCCAATAAGCACCACTCGGGAATGTACCCCATCATCAATTTCCGTATGCAACTTTTGAAGTTCAGCCTTTGTCACAGTCGCCACATCAATTTTGACTTCTCTGTATGGCACAAAATCAGACTTAACGAAATCAAAACTTACATCGTCATACAACACCGTAAAGCCTTTTTCTTCATCTTCACCAAAGTTATTTTGTCTTATAGACGGTAGGTGAAAAACATTTGAAGCGGGTTGTTGAGCATTGTGATAATGCCCTAACAATACTTTTCCGTATTTGTTGAATAACTTTGTCTTAATGCGGTTCTCTACTACTTTGCCGTCGTTATTGATAGAACCTTGTACGGCTGTATGACTACATAGTACTGATTTTAATCCCGGAGGCGGGTCTAATTCCGCAAACTTATCCAACCACATATCCACCGAATAAAACGGCACAAAGTCAAAATCAACCCCACCTATTACACGGGCTTGAGGTGTCTCAATTAAGTCAAATCCGGGATGATATTTGTAGGCGGTCAAAAAGCTATCGTCATCCTCATAATCTGTCTTATCGTGGTTTCCAGGAATACAAATAATTTGCAGCCCTGCCTCGTGATACATTTGTATCATCAACGTTAAACAGTTAAGCAATTCTTGACGCTGACTAAGGCGGCTATCAAATATGTCTCCCAACCAAATAACGGTTTTAACTTTCAGCTTTTGAGCAAGCGCAATTTCTTGTTCAGACAAATCTAACAGGTCTAAAGCGTTTTCTTCCTTTAAATGTCTGTCTGTACTTATAACGGCTATCGGGTTTCTTTTCATTGTATAAAAGCAAAAAGGGGGGGGGAGGCCTCCGCAG
>ERZ859967.9-NODE-9-length-107190-cov-5.413441_pt1 | contig 107190 bp, 88 predicted proteins | sample MGYA00510115_ERZ859967 | MGnify/ENA primary metagenome ERZ859967 (study PRJEB30046, sample SAMN00715171) | human gut metagenome | study: EMG produced TPA metagenomics assembly of the A metagenome-wide association study of gut microbiota in type 2...
TATCAATAGTAAAGTGCTGACCCGTAAAACGAACGGGCAATTTCTTTTTTGTCATCCTTAATTCCGCAACACTTTGATTTAACTTTATTTATAAGTACCGGAGCAAGTTCTGCTACAAGTACCATGACATGTGTTGAAGCAACTGTTCATACAACGGTTGTTACATCCTGCGCATGACATTGCATTTGCAGTTTCTGACAAGATAGGACTTGACAGGAGAGCTGCACCAGCCAAAATAGGCAGAGCACCTTTAGCGGCTCTCTTAAAGAACTCACGACGAGACTGAAGTTCTTCATTCTTACCATTTTTCTTCATAAAATAAAAAATTTAAATTAAACAATATGCCTTTCGGCATTATTTGACAATCTCAATAAAATCAGTAGGAATATACGCAGTAGCGACAAGGCACAATCCCGAGATCTCAACAACAATTCTTTGTTGTCCTGCTATTCTGGCAACTTTTCCAACCACTCCCTTGAAGTCACCAGCTATTACTCGTACTTTATCTCCACTTTTATAGTGACACTGTTCCGCTGTAACAATGCGTACATGCTCACTATCAGTACTTGTTGCTTTGATAAAATTTATCATTGCATTGTATGGTATAATAAGCGGAGGATTTTTACCGTTTGCCTCTGGAGGAAGCGTCTTATCCAAATAATATTTTATAAAAGAGATTGGGGCATCAACTGTCTTTTTCACAAAACTGTCTGATTGTTCCCTTGTGGCGTATATAAAAAGAAAGTTGGGAAGAAGAGGCTGTTGTATTCGCTTCTTCTTCCCAGCAATCACTTTTAGTACATAGTGCATCGGCACGTATGTCTTAATATCATTCTTCTTTGCTTTCTCTACGGCTGCATTTACCCTGTTATAAGTAGCACGAAGAACAAACCAGTTGTAACCTTCCTGCTGGACATATTCCGAGGACACCCCTGTTTGTGAGCTTTGGGCTTCGGGGGAGACATTGGAGGCAAATCCAATGTGAGGAGGTGAATCGCAACCTCGTTTGGTATGCGCATTAAGCAATGCGTTCATATCGGCTTATATGTCGTTGCTCGTTAATAGCAATATAGACATAAAAAGAGCGTGGAAACGTCTGTTGTCTATTCCACAGTCTGAGGCTCTAGCAATTGCCTATCATAGTTGAACAGACAACGTCAGAGCCCACGCCGATATGAATAATCATTTCCATTAGGAGACCATAATAAACAATTGTTGTGCCCGAAAAGGTACAATCCGTGCTTACAGGTCTCCGCAGGAGCGATATTATCACACCCGGGACATCTACCGTTGGCTTTGCTCAAGACTATGATAACTGTTAATTTGCTAGATTACAGACTGTCTTAAACAGAGCGTTAGTAAACGCCTTCATTATGTCTGGACTATCTTTCCCACCCAATGCCCGCTTTGTACCGCTTTGTCATTATGACTCCGCCATACTCAGCACGGCGTAGGCTGCCTTGTATGCCATCACGAAAGAACACGTCTAACCTCAATGGCTATAAACATGGCGATAATAGTCCGCTGCAAAAGTACAAAGAAAATCTCAATACAACCTCATTTTGTTATGGAAAAGTATGTATAAACCTTAAATTTAACCATAATTAACTAAATTCTTGCTCAAATCTCGTATATTTTGTGTAAGGAAATGGCCTCTTATTGGCGTAAAAAGCAAAAGACAGATGCGAATGTCACATCTGTCATTATTGTTGTCGCACATGTCTTTCTTGAAAGAAAGCCTATGGCTGGTTTATTTCAGAATGATTTTCTCCTTTGCTGGATGACATAAGGAGAATGTACTTTTGCCGTCTTTGTTTGTATAGCAGAAGTCGCATGAATTTATAATATCCATGCCAATCACCACATCATAGTCTGAATTGTCGTTAAGCAGAGCCTGAACATTCAACTCTGCTGTTCCTGTTGGAAGGATAACATGAACAAGGTAAGTCCAGGATTCGACATCACCTCCTGCACTCGAAATAAGAGCCTTGTTCTTCGGTTGTAACCCTAAAGCATTTACAACTTCCTGTGAAATCAATGTATTGGTCGCTCCTGTGTCCCACAATACATTTTCAACTTGGCAATGAACAGGAACAGCCACGTTTGCCGACAAATCTACGGCTGGACAGATAATGACGTTTGTAAGAATAGCCTCTGGCTGGGATTCGTATTCTTTTGTATATACAGCCATTCCTACCTCAACTCAATTTTTCCCGTATATGAAGTTTGTTGAGGAACAGGCTCGTCAGTGATAAGGCGAACCAAACGGACATAACCTGTCCGTGCAGCTCTATTTCCGTTAATGACGGGAGCCTGAACTGCGGTTGCAAAATCTATTGTCTTGTTCTTTATAACTTTCATATACCTACAATTTAAAAAATGTCCCGCTGGGTACGCTGTTCTTATGGGAAGCGAGCGGGATTTGTCAATGCAAAGGTAGGCATTCAATTCCAAAAAACCAAACAATTGGAAGAAAAACTAATCTAACTACCCTAAATTTAACATTTTATCAGGAAAACTACTAAACAATGAATACGTCTTTCAAACGCTATTCTATTGCCGCCGAATTATTAACCTGCATTGTATATCAGCCATATATGCCGACTGAAATACAACCAAGGTACAAGACACCCACTTTTGACCCTTTTTGCAGTCCTCCTGCAAGGCACTCATACCCCTCTTTTTCTTTTTCGACTGTCTCACTCTTTATGGATAATGAGAATGGTACTTTTTACCAAAAATGCGCTCTTTGGATAGCAATCAGTCAAAATCGTCCAAAATATTTTCATAAATAATCTTAAATCTACTTTTTGCCCCTGTCATAGTTTTTTCTCTTTGGTGAGTGCTTTGAATGACTATTTTTCCCTTGTTCAATATTTGTACCGTTTAGATTTTATTGTTTTTATGAAAGTGTTGTGGCTCAGTATGTTATGCTATATATAAAGGCTTCCACATGCATGTCATATGAATAGCGTTGTGCGCCAGCTCCATGAACAAAATACCGATGTGGTTATGGTGGATACGGGGAACTCATACGAAGGACTTTGTGAGTATCTGAACGGTAAATATATCAGTTACACGGAAGAAAAACCAATTACCATGAACCCATTCCACATTAACCGCACGGAACTCAATGTAGAGAAAACCGGATTCCTGAAGAATCTGGTGTTGCTTATTTGGAAAGGGTCACAGGGCGTTGTCACCAAAACCGAAGATCGGCTCATCGGACAGGTTATTACGGAATACTACGATGTTTATTTCAATGGGTTCACCGGTTTCTCTCCTGCCCAAAGGGAAGATTTAAGAAAAAGCCTGTTGGTGGATGATCGCAACATTAGTCGTTCATTCAGTGAGAGTGAAAAGGAACGCTTGACACGCATCGAATCAGAAATAAATGAGATTGAAAGCCGCAGAAAGGAACTTCGGGTAACCGCTCTTTCTTTCAATACATTCTATGAGTATTCGATTCAGCGCATTCCGGATATCTGCCACGAGAATAATCTTATCGGTGTGGATATCTCTACCTACCGCTATATGATGAAGGATTTCTACCGGGGTGGAAACCACGATAAAACATTGAATGAAGAGATGGACGGAACACTCTTTGATGAGACATTTATTGTATTCGAAATTGATGCCATCAAAAATGATCCTCTGTTATTTCCTATTGTAACGCTTATCATTATGGACGTGTTCTTGCAGAAAATGCGCATCAAGAAGAACCGGAAAGTCCTTATTATCGAGGAAGCCTGGAAGGCTATAGCTTCCCCTATTATGGCGGAATACATTAAGTTTTTATATAAAACCGCCCGGAAGTTCTGGGCAAGCGTAGGGGTAGTTACTCAGGAGATACAGGACATTATCGGCAGTGAGATTGTCAAGGAAGCTATTATCAATAATTCTGACGTTGTCATGCTACTCGACCAGAGTAAGTTTCGCGAACGCTTTGATAACATCCAGGCCATTCTTGGATTAACGGAGGTAGACTGTAAAAAGATATTCACCATCAACCGGCTGGAGAATAAGGAAGGACGCCCGTTCTTTCGTGAGGTATTCATCCGCAGAGGACAAACCAGCGCTGTCTACGGTGTGGAAGAGCCACGGGAATGTTACATGACCTATACGACCGAACGGGCGGAGAAAGAGGCATTGAAACTTTATAAAGCGGAGCTGGGTTGCAGCCATCAAAAAGCTATAGAGGCTTATTGCAGGGATTGGAACCTGTCGGGCATTGATAAATCTTTGCCGTTTGCCCAGAAAGTCAATCAAGCCGGACGTGTATTGAACCTGAAATAAGAAAAGGCAGTTTATATGAAGAAATATCTGTTCATATTCATAATAAGTTGTGCTCTTGCCTTACAGGTAAAGGCACAATACGTAAGGGTAAACTACGACAAGAAAACTATTGCGGCAATGGCCGGTGCGTATGGCACAGAAACGGTTGCGGAAGTATACTACAACGAACAGGTAAAAGCAATTCTGGATAAATACAGTACAGCGGAAGTGGCTGCCGCAGGAATCTTTGCATCCAAATACCTGGACCGTAAAGGACTGACAGAACTCGGTATTTTAAGTAGCCATACGGAGAACTATTACTACCGCCGTATCTACAACATGGTCAGCAGTAAGATTATGCCTAAAATATGGAAAGTGGCTGGGATGATGCTTCATTCTCCACAAACAGCACTTTATTGGGGCAGTTACATGATGAAAATATGCACCGAAACAAAATCGCTTTGTATGCAGTTTGAATCGGTAGTTACCAATAGTAGCTTGTCATTTAAGGACATTGCCTTTCTGGAGCTTGACCCAAGAATAGCGCCTTTATTCAAACTCTCGGAGTCCGGAGACATGGATTGGCAGGCCCTGTTCGACGATCTGGGTAATATCCCGCACAACTTTACCAAAGAGAACCTCCGGGCAGATCTTGACAGTCTTTATAAGATAGGTATTGGTCTGGCTACTGCGGGCACGAATAATTTATCCGGCAGGCTCTTGGGTGAAAGCAGTTTCAATGACCTGTTGCAGGGAAAGACGGAAACCATCATCCATACGGCCAAAGAAAGCTATGGGCTCTATGAACAGTTAGACCGTTCAGTAGGCAATACATTGCTTTCGTTAGTGGGTGGAAAGGAGAATGTAGCCAATTTGTTCAATATGGGCAACTACAACATTACATCGTGGATGACTGATTATGTGCGTGAAGGTATGGGCCAATATTATACCCAGCGTTGGTATATATACCGACGTGATGCCGGAACAGAGGTTCTTTGCAATTATTATCCGCCGACCGATGATAACAGTATTATCAATGGTGGGGAGTGGACACGTTTCTCCACTTCTGATGCTGGTTTCTATCCCAATGCCACACAAATCGAGCAGATATTGAGTAATTCAGAAAGATATGCAGGATGGTCAAGAGCGAAAGTCAGCCAACTGAACAGCAGGAATGACGGATATACCTATAACATTAGTTATTCACGTTCCAGTTATGTCATTACCAAAGGTGAGAAGCAAACTAAGAAATCTTATGCCTATTCTATCTATGTCACCAGAAGCTGGAACCACACGGAAGAAATTTATGAAGATTTGTTTGACTCCTATACGATGGATCTGAATACCTTCAGGGCACAACTGAATGCCCGTCTGTCGGAATACAATGATAATGAACAAGGGTATATCTATTCCATAGGGAGCGGTGCCAAAAAGTATTATCAGACAACAGATGCAGCTAAACTCAAAGGATGCGAGAACGTGATTATCAGTGTTACCTGTCGTGATAACGCCACACTTATATCGGGAACTACCCAATACAAGTGTCGTACCTGTGGTGGAAGTCTCAATGCCCATTCCAAGGAATGTGTAATGCAAACTTCACTGTCCGGAGATGGTGGTCTTGATTTGTCTGAATTGGATGAAAAAGAGCGTGAATATAACAAGGAAATAAGTTTGCTGCAAAGTCGAATCGAACAACTTGAGAGCGAGAATGCCACCCTGATTAAGAATATTGCCACGGCAAGTATTGAAGATGCAGCCCGATACAGGCAGCAGTATAATCAAAACAAAACAGAGATAACCCGGTTGAAGTTGGAGTTGGCATCCTGGCAGAAGAAATTGGAGGAACTGGCGGAAGCACGTGTTGAAGCCGCAGAGGATAATGCCATTCAGACCGATGAGCACTATCGCATCCCGGCCATTATGCAGGATTGCAAAACAGCCTATAGCCTGACATGGCAAGGCGATGGATGGTGGGAAGGATATACTTATTACCGTAAAGCAAACGCCCCGAATATCAATGGGGTTATCATTTTCAAAGCAGGCATCACTATTACAAGAAAGCCGAAATATTTTCTGGGAATTAAAATACACCGTGCTATCATACAGATCAGTTGGGAACTAACCGCAGAGTACACCGATACGGAAGTGGTAGATATTTTACAGTTAGACCCCGATAAGAGTGATGCGGAGAAAGCCAGGGAAGTAAACACCCGCATTTCGGAAATAGCACGTTTATACCCGTCCTGTGAAGTAAGTACCGAATATATCAAAAGCGCACCACCGGAGGAAGATCAAAGTGAAGACACTTTTCATCTCTTATGGTCTTCCGACCGGTTGCAGATAGCCCGTCAGGTAGACATGCGTCTGACAAAGATTTATGCGGATCTGGTCTCTTTGGAAAAGATGATGCATTACAAATTGTCTATTGTTGACGTACTCAAAGACATTGCTCCTGCCATAAACGATGAGCAAGGGCGCAAATTGACGCTCGCTGAACAATGCAGGAGGCGTTGGTTACGGGGTGCCGCCAACAGTCTACACTCAGTAGATTACAATGGTAAATACGAGGAGGAAGAAAATGCTACGAAGTAAGGCCATATACCTATTGATAATTGGAATCCTGATATTTATTCCGGATATAGCCAAAGCACAATGGAGCTTCGATGTTCCTGTGGTAGAAGCCTACATCAATGACCATAAACAACAGCGAAGTTTGTTGCTGGCACGCTCTACATTGGAACTGAGCAATCAGCTATTGCATGAATACAGTAGTGAGGCGACGGTAGAATACAAGGAACTAAATGTAGACCTTGACAAGTACACGCGGGCATTTGATATTATCGATGTGCTCTACCAATCTCTGCGAACAAGTCTGAATGTCCATTCTACCTACAATACAGTGAGTGACCGTATCGGCGACTATAAGAATCTGTTGGAGGATTATCAGGAGAAGGTTATCAAACGGAACAAAATCTCTTTGGCTGATACCTTACTTATCAGTGTCAACCGGCGCTGCATACAGAAAATAGCCGATGAAGGAAGCCAGTTATACTATTCACTCAGTGACCTCGTACTCTATGCTACAGGGGCAGCCGCCTGTTCGACTTCCGATCTCCTATTGCTTTTAGAGAGTATCAATATAGGGTTGGATAATATAGAGAAGCATCTCAACAAAGCCTATTTTGAAACCTGGAGATATATCCAACTCCGGATAGGTTATTGGAAAGAATCAATCTATCGGACGAAAACTAAGGCTGAAATTATTGAAGGGGCCTTTGGTAGATGGAGAGAGTCCGGATTGAATCCTTATAATAAGTAATAAACAACATGATTATGAAAAAAGTATTATACATACTCGGATTCTCATTAGGCATAGCAACCATGGTGCATGCCCAAAGTGTAACCTACAAACATGATGATGCCAAAATGAATCAAATAACGGTGATGGAGATTGGTTCCGGTGGGCTTACCCCCTCGCAGTACTATACCCTACTTCACCGTTCGTATCAGAAAAGTGCCGCGTCCAAAAATAAATTGACTTTCCGAACAACGGCGGGTATTAACCTCTATAATCAAGTAGATGATGCAGTGGCACTTGACTCGGCTATGCAAAAACGGGCAAAAGTAGAAGCCCTGAACATAGCAGACCGGAGTGGCGGCACCTTAGACTTGGCGTGGGTGGCCGAAGGTGGAAAGCTGAATTGTAAAATGGAGGATTTCGAGCAGAATATCCATAGGATACAGCAAATTGGTGGAACCGGTAGCGAGCAGGAGCATTGGAAAGAATACTATAAAGTATACCAAAGTGCCATCAAAGCAACGCAAGATGCCTACATGCCTAATGCCCAGCGAAAAAAAGAATATCTACGCATCTATGCGGATGTGGTCCGTAAAAATGAAACCCTTGTGCTTTATCTGGCGCGTTTGTCCAACACACGAAAAACCAACCTGTTGCTCGCAGCTACGGATAATAGGGAGAGTAATAAGGTGCAAATTGTACGGAACGCCCTGTCTCGCTGGCGGAATGCCGGTTGGAGTACAAGCGGCCGCGGATTAGAAGAGTAAAACAGTAACATACATAATAATCACCCATAGATAAGGTACTAAAATGGCGGATAATATTCTTTCCGATTTTGGCATCAATATTCTTGAAGAAGATATTGATGGTGTAATCTTCCAGACCAACGAATTCCTCTGTGATGCCACGTTCACCGGCTCACAAGGACCGTTCTGGTGGATTTTGCAAATGTGCATGGCGTTGGCCGCACTTTTCTCTATTATTGTGGCTGCGGGAATGGCTTATAAAATGATGGTCAAGCACGAACCGCTGGATGTAATGAAGCTATTCAAGCCACTTGCCATAGCCATCATCATGTCGTGGTGGTATCCGCCTGCCGATACAGGTATGAACCGCAGCGGCAGTAGTTGGTGTGTATTGGATTTCTTTTCCTATATCCCCAATGCCATCGGTTCCTACACCCACGACTTGTACGAGGCGGAAGCCACCCAGATTAGTGACAAATTCAGGGAAGTACAAGAACTTATCTATGTGCGGGATACCATGTATACCAACCTCCAGGCGCAAGCCGACATTGCACATTCGGGAATATCAGACCCGAACCTGATAGAGTCTACCATGGAACAGACCGGAGTAGATGAGGTAACCGCCATGGAGAAAGATGCCAGTAAGTTGTGGTTCACTTCTCTGGTGAGTGGCGCCACGGTTTGTATAGATAAAATAGTAATGGCCATTGCGCTCATCGTGTTCCGCATCGGCTGGTGGGCAACCATCTATTGCCAGCAGATACTGCTGGGCATGCTCACTATATTCGGACCTATCCAATGGGCCTTCTCACTATTGCCCAAATGGGAAGGAGCCTGGGCGAAATGGCTGACACGTTACCTGACTGTGCATTTCTATGGAGCTATGCTCTACTTCGTTGGGTTTTATGTCCTATTGCTCTTTGATATTGTATTGTGCATTCAGGTGGAAAACCTACAGGCAATTACCCAGTCGGAAACCACAATGGCGGCTTATCTTCAGAACAGCTTCTTCTCGGCAGGTTATCTGATGGCGGCAAGCATTGTCGCATTGAAATGCTTGAACTTAGTTCCGGATTTGGCGGCATGGATGGTGCCGGAGGGCGATACCGCATTTTCCACACGGAATTTTGGCGAAGGAGTAGCCCAGCAGGCAAAGATGGCAGCGAATGGAGCGGTGACTTCGGTAACAGGAGGAATAATGAGATAGAAACTTGTGATTCCGTACACGTACGGAATCGAAAAACGCGCGAGGTTCTATCTTCCGTATCGGTACGGAATGAAGAAAATCTGGATTTTTGCCCATCCGTATCCATACGGAAGATAGAATCTTTAAATTTTGGACCATTCGTACGTGTACGGAATGAAGAATTGTTTGAAGTTCTGCCCACGTACACATACGGAATTGAAAAAAAGATAAATCCCAACTCACAAATAAAAATATATGGTCATTAAAAACTTAGAAAACAAAATCAGGCTTGTCACGATCATTTGCGGATTCTTTCTTGTCGGATGTATTCTGATTAGCATATCCAGTATCTGGACCGCACGGGGCATGGTAGTAGATGCCCAACAGAAAGTGTATGTATTGGATGGGAATGTGCCTATCCTTGTACAGCGAACCACCATGGAAGAGACTTTGGACGTGGAAGCAAAAAGCCATGTGGAGATGTTTCATCACTACTTCTTTACCCTCGCCCCAGATGATAAATACATTAAATACAGCATGGAGAAGGCCATGTATCTGGTAGATGAGACAGGATTGGCACAATACAATACACTCAAGGAAAAAGGCTTTTACAGCAATATCATGGGAACAAGTGCCGTATTCAGCATCTTCTGCGACAGTATCCGATTTGATAAGGAAAAGATGGAGTTCACCTATTATGGGCGCCAACGCATTGAACGTCGCACCTCCATCCTGACGCGTGAGTTGGCAACAGCCGGAAAACTTAAAAGGGTACCACGAACCGACAACAATCCACATGGGCTATTAATCGTGAACTGGCGCACCTTACTAAACAAGGATATTGAACAGAAAACTAAACACAACTACTGATATGGGCTGGAAGAAAATAATTCTCGGAGAAAAAATGCCTGATAAGGAAGATCCGAAATATAAAAAACGATATGAAAATGAAGTGGCGTTCGGGCGTAAGACAGCCAGGCTGTTGAAAATAGACAAAGCCGCCGGCTGCGTACAACGGTTTGCTTGTGCATATCCAAGATTATTCCTAGCCATCGTCTTCGGCATCGTTATCAGCTGTCTTACGAGCAACATCTACCGGGTCGTAACGGTCAGCCGCATGCAGAAAACAGAAAAGCAGGTAACAGCCACCCAGAAACAGGAAGAATTACTCAAACAAAAGCGTAACAGCGATGATAACAGATAAGATTCATTTCAAGCAGCCGAAGTACATGCTTCCTGCCATACTCTATCCGCTTCTACTGATAGCCGGTTTTCTCATTATTGACATATTCGACACCGAGCCGGCAGAGAAGCCAAGTGAGTTACAGACCACCGAATTCCTCAACCCCGAGTTGCCGCAAGCACAGATTCACAATGATGGCATTGGTGGTAAATATGAGAGCATGGTGAAATCCTATGGAAAAATACAGGATTACTCCGCAGTTGAAAACATTGAAAGGAATAACAATGAAGAAGAAAAAGAAAATTATGACTCCAAATATACCGAAGACGATTTGGAGAAACTACGCCTCATGCAGGAAAAGCTGCAACAAAGTGCAGAAAAAGGGAAAGGTATAATGATTGATTCCATAGATATACAACCCCTCAGTGATGCCAACAGGCTGGCCCGTAGCAAACAACGCGAACAAGATGCCCTAGACGAATTTAATAAGGCTTTGGCGGAAGCACGGCTGAAAGGTCGGGAGAATATAGTTACGCCTCAGGAAGATACAAATGGAGAACCTGCCGAACTGAAAGGTAAAATAGAAGTCAATGAAAAGGTAGTATCTTCTATTGATGAGCAATCGGAAAATAACGCGGTGGTGAAAGCCATTAAGAAACCATCCGATTATTTCAACACGTTGGCAGAAAACGAACCGGAGCCACGGTTGATAAAGGCTATCATCGATGAAGAGGTGAAAGCCGTAGATGGTTCGAGAGTCCGTCTGCGTTTGCTTGATGATGTAGAAATCAATGAGTTGGTTGTACCTAAAGGTTCTTATCTATATGCTACCATGAGCGGCTTCGGCAGTCAACGGGTGAAAGGAAATATCAAAAGCCTGATGGTAGCCGATGAATTGGTAAAAGTGAGCCTGACACTTTATGACACGGATGGAATGGAGGGTCTTTATGTTCCAAGCAGTTCTTTCCGGGAGACCTCGAAAGATGTGGCAAGCAGTGCGCTGAACGGCAATGTAAATATGAATAATGGCACCACAGGAAACAGCTTTACTCAATGGGGAATGCAGGCGGTGCAAAATGCATATCAGCGGACAAGCAATGCCATTTCAAAAGTGGTCAAGCAAAACAAGGTAAAGCTCAAGTATGGAACTTTCGTGTATCTGGTGAATGGAAAAGATAAGAAAATGGCAGATCGATAACAAATAACAATACTATATGAATATCAAACTGAAGATTACAACCCTAATGCTGGGTATTGGGACTGTCTGCCCCCTATTTGCGCAGCAAACTTATGAGGAGATGGAACAACTTACGGTCAACGAGCAGGTAACAACAGTCATAACCGCCTCGGAGCCCATCCGCTTTGTGGACATTTCCACAGACAAGGTGGCCGGTGACCAACCCATCAACAACACCATCCGGCTGAAGCCTAAAGAGGGCGGTCATGAAGATGGAGAGATTCTGGCTATTGTCACCATTGTGACAGAACGCTATCGCACACAGTACGCACTGCTCTACACTACAAGGATACAGGAGGCGGTAACGGACAAAGAAATACAGCTCCTTGAAAAACGGGCTTACCACAATCCGGCCGTATCACTATCCACAGAAAATATGTACCGTTTTGCCCGACAGATATGGACTTCTCCAGCTGGTTTCCGGAATGTAAGCACCAAAAAGAACCGGATGACGATGCGACTGAATAATATCTATGCTGTAGGAGACTATTTCTTTATAGACTTCTCCATTGAAAACCGTACCCATATTCGTTTTGACATGGATGAGATTCGCATCAAGCTGGCGGATAAAAAGATCTCGAAAGCAACCAATGCTCAAGTTATAGAGATTAAGCCTGAACTGAATTTGGAACAAAGTAAGTCTTTCCTGCATGGGTATCGCAATGTGATAGTTATCCGGAAAATGACTTTCCCTAATGATAAGGTGCTGACCATTGAAATAAGTGAGAAACAGATTTCGGGCCGTACAATTGCAGTCAATATCGACTATGAAGATGTATTGAGTGCCGATAGTTTTAACCACGCTTTATTGATTGAGGAATGAAAAGACTGTTTATGATATTAGTAGCTGCCCTGAGCATGGGTACTACTGCGTTAGCGGATGAAGGTAATGGAAGGATTCAGATGGGTGTTGGTCTGCTCTATAAGAACGGAATGGATATGACGATAGCTTACGAGTATGAAACCCATTACCACAACGCATGGGAGTTTTTCGGGAATGCCTACCTGCAATGGGAGGACTGTCTTTCGTGCGGGCATATCTGCCCCGAATCTTTTTGGAAAAGCTATAATAGTTGGGGAATGGGTGTCGCTTACAAACCGTGTGTCGTCAGGGGGCGCAACAATCACGGAAGTCTTCGGTTGGGTGGTTCTCTGGGAACCGATCGCCATGATGTACTGGGTGGTATTCACATCGGTTATGAGCATAGTTACTCCTTACGAAAAGGGTGGCAACTCTTCTGGCAGGTAAAAAATGATGTTATGATTGGAGGAAAGGACCTGTTCCGCACAGGCATAGTAATTGGCATTAAAATACCGACAAAATGAGAAAGGTACTTTTTGCATGTTGCATTGCCGTTCTATTAACGGCTTGCGACAGACATTCGGATTTTCCGGATACAGCCATAAAGGTAGGACATATTCTTTGTACCGATGGAAATGTGATGAGTTATGAAGACTATGTCAATTCCGGTAAGGAAGCAATCGGGGTGGTTTTCCATCTGAATCATAACGGAGAAACAGGGGGCGACGGTTATGCCGTTTATCTTCACGATCTTCCACCGGAAGCCTTTGCCGACGATATCGGTACCAGTCAGGGAACTTCTGCTGATGTGACGGCCTATGATGGAAACAAGAATACTTTTGCCTTGTTCACCACCGGCGATGTTTCATCACCCCTGGCGGAACAGGTGTTTGATATTTGGTGTTATGGTCAGAGTGCTTATATCCCTTCTGTGGCTGAGATGCGTTTGCTATATGCTGTAAAGAATGAGGTCAATCAATCTATAAAGTTATGTGGTGGAACCTTATTGCCGGATGAACCGGCCCATTGCTGGTATTGGACATCTACCGAAGTACAAGGACAGGAAATGGCTAAGGCTTGGTTGTATTCACTAAGCAGTGGAGCCATGCAGGAAACGCCTAAATTGCAGGGACATAAGGCAAGACCGATTATCACATTGAATAAATAATGATGGAAGAAAGTAAAGAACTACAGGGTGCATATAAGATATTCAGAGCAGTAATTTATATCTCTATCCTGATAGAGTTTTTTGAATATGCCTTCCATCCGGAGGTATTTGATCATTGGAATGGAATCGTATGCGATGTACACAACCGCATTAAGACCTGGTTCATCTATCATGACGGGAATCTCGTTTACAGTAAGATAGCTACATTTATTCTTATCTGCATCACGTGTGTCGGTACCCGCAACAAGAAGCATCTGGAGTTTGATGCACGCAGGCAGGTACTTTATCCTTTGGTTGGCGGGGTAGCTCTGCTGGTAGCATCTGTTTGGCTGTTTGGCCACTCCATAGATATGCGCCTATATACATTGCCACTAAACATCATTCTTTATATGGTTGCAACAGTGGTTGGCACCATACTGGTGCATGTAGCGTTGGACAATATATCAAAGTTCCTTAAAGAGGGTTTGCTGAAAGACCGGTTCAATTTCGAGAATGAAAGTTTCGAACAGTGCGATCGGTTGCAGGAAAATGAGTATTCGGTCAATATTCCCATGCGGTACTATTACAAAGGAAAATTTCGCAAAGGTTGGGTAAATATCGTTAATCCGTTCCGTGGAACTTGGGTAGTGGGTACGCCTGGTTCGGGTAAAACATTCTCGATTATAGAACCGTTTATTCGTCAGCATTCGGCCAAAGGATTTGCGATGGTGGTGTATGATTACAAGTTCCCGACCTTAGCCACCAAACTTTATTATCATTATAAGAAGAATCAGCAACTCGGCAAGTTACCTGAAGGATGTAAGTTCAACATCATCAATTTTGTGGATGTGGAATACAGCCGGAGGATCAATCCGATACAAAAAAAATATATCTCCAGCCTGGCGGCAGCCAGTGAGACGGCCGAGACACTATTGGAGTCTCTACAAAAAGGAAAAAAGGAAGGAGGTGGCGGTAGCGATCAGTTCTTCCAGACTTCCGCCGTGAACTTTCTGGCTGCCTGTATCTATTTTTTCGTAAACTACGAGCGGGAACCGTATGATAAAGACGGGAATATGCTGTATGCAGAGAAAACACAAGATAAGGAGACTGGCTTTTGGAAACCGACAGGACTGGTTTTCAATGGAAAAAGTGGGGAAAGAGTAGAACCGGCGTATTGGCTGGGGAAATATTCCGATATGCCACATATTCTTTCTTTCCTCAACGAGAGTTATCAGACGATCTTTGAGGTGCTGGAGACAGATAACGAGGTAGCTCCTTTGCTCGGACCGTTCCAGACTGCCTTAAAGAATAAAGCCATGGAGCAATTGGAGGGGATGATTGGTACGCTCCGCGTCTATACCTCCCGGTTGGCAACCAAAGAATCATATTGGATATTCCATAGAGATGGAGATGATTTTGACCTGAAAGTGTCAGATCCTCAAAATCCATCTTATTTGCTGATTGCTAATGATCCCGAAATGGAAAGTATCATCGGGGCACTGAATGCTTTGATTCTGAACCGACTAGTAACGCGTGTAAATACAGGGCAAGGCAAGAATATACCTGTAAGCATTGTTGTGGATGAGTTGCCGACACTCTATTTTCATAAGATAGACCGGTTAATTGGAACTGCACGAAGCAACAAGGTTTCGGTAGCACTCGGCTTCCAGGAGTTGCCACAGTTGGAAGCGGATTATGGCAAGGTGGGTATGCAGAAGATTATAACAACAGTTGGTAATGTCGTGGCCGGATCGGCACGTTCTAAGGAAACGTTGGAATGGTTAAGCAACGATATTTTCGGAAAGGTGGTGCAGCTCAAAAAAGGCGTTACCATTGACCGGGATAAGACAAGCATCAATCTCAATGAGAACATGGATAATCTGGTACCCGCATCCAAAATCAGTGATATGCCAACCGGTTGGATATGTGGCCAAGCGGCACGGGATTTTGTAAAGACGAAAATGGGCGTGAATGGGAATATGAATATTCAAGAGTCGGAAGAGTTCAAAACGTCCAAGTTTTACTGCAAGACGGACTTTGATATGGATGAGATAAAGAAGGAGGAACAAGGGTACGTGGATCTGCCGAAGTTTTATACATTTAAATCGAAGGATACCCGGGAGCGTATTCTTTATTCTAACTTTATACAAGTGAATCAGGATGTTAAAGAGATGATTGAGGATGTATTCCAAAAGAAAAAATCCAAATGATTCAGATTAGTTGAGAGGCGAGTCATTCTTCTTTCCGGCTTTTTGCTTCTTTTTCCCCCGCCCAAAGCTTTGCTAACGGCTCATGGAAAAAGAAGTCCGGGCAAACTTTCCATCACCCGGATTCACACCTCTAAATTGCCTTTGCAGCACGTTTATAGTCCGTTCTCAACCATATAGCGCAACCCGCCAGCCACCCACTCGACAGAGGGATAGCGTGGGTATTTGAACGTTCTACGGCTTAAATTCTGAATTACGATTACTTCTTACTGGAGCTCTATTCTTTGGCAACCGAGTTCTACTTCGTGAAGGAGTTCCTCCAGTGTGTAATAGTCCTGCTGATTGGCAATAATGGGGTTGCCTGCATATACGTCTATTCTCATACTTCCCCGAACTTATCCATTTCACATTCAATGATTACTACCTCCGCCGTGTGGACATATAAGCCGTTTTCTCTGGCGTGGTTTATTGCTTTCTCCTCAGAAGTGAATACACCGAAAAACACACGGCTTGCCTTTGTCCTGTAAATATTTGTTTGGAATAATATAAATACTGTCATAGTTGGTTATTTATGGAACGGGAATGTTCCCGCTCCTTGTTGATACCTGCTTTATACTGCAATCGCCTCTACTTTAGATTGCATTTTGGATACTTTATCCGACTTCGACGCAGTGGCTTTCTTTACTTTAAGGGTTTGCTCCTTTTTCGCTTTCTTTTCAGCCTTTTTCAACTCTGTGATACGTTCGTCTAACCGGGCGTTCTTCTTTCCATACTCCTCTTTTTGAGCGGTTACAATCGCCTCCGTCTTTTCGGGTAGATGTTGCCGGGAGAATGCTAACAGTATACCACCTTTTTCATTGCCTACAGTCTTTGTACTATCCATAAGATGGTTATACAGATAATCACGGCGCACAATGGTTTTCTGTTCTTCGGTCAGTGAAGATGCGATAGTGAGTTTCCTCTCATCTGTCAGATAGTTGTAATAATCGTTCTCTTTTAGACCTAGGGCTTTGTAGCTATTACGACGCAATTTAGACAGCATAAAGAAATACATAGCCGTTTCTTCATCGGTGCTGAATGCCGACTGTGGTAGTTCGTCTTTGCGTAAAAGCTCCTTTAAGCTCTCTGCGGTCTTTTCGTCTGCCAGTTCGTTATTGCGTTTTTTCCTGGTGGTAAGGTCGGCGATTAACTGCTCGTTGGTCTTGGTATCTTTAGTGGTTACCTCTTTGTAGTATATCCTTACGCTGTCATTGCCGATTTTGGCGTATACCCGGATTTTGCCCTGTTCTTTGAGTTCTTCAAGGTGCGCCGCCTGTTTGGTGTATTTCTCTTGTTCTTTGTTATATCGTTCCTGTGCCTTGTCGTAATCTTCTGTTTTTTTATAGTCAGTCGCCTGCAGAACTTTCGGTGCTGTGGGATATGAGTGAAGATTATACGTTTGCACATTCTTGAACTCGTATCCACCTTTTTTTACTATTTGGGTAGCTTCGTTCTCGTGACCATACTGCTCTCCGATAAAAACGAGTTTTGGGTCGGCAAGGGCTATGGCTTGTGCCTCTGTTACAAGATGTGCCGTTTGCTTATCGGAAAGGCATTTTTTATTGGTACACTTTCCGCATCCGCTGCCCTCGGAGAATAGGTCAAAGTTGGTTGAATTGTGAATACACTTCAAACACTCCGTTTTGTCGAAATGGTAGTTATTAAGGTCGTTTGTGTAGTAGGAATGAATTTTTCCGTCCAACACTCCTGCAGAGATATTACACCATTCGCCTTGCCCAACTTTGCCTAAACGGTCCTTCAAAATGTCCTCTTGCATCTTTTCCGTGTACTTGCTTATTACAATACCTGCCGCTGCCGTTAGCTTACCCACGCGTACAAGTTCGGCAATACCCTCTATAAGATCGCAAAGTTTCAACATCCGATAGATATGTTTTTCACTTTTTCCGTACTGCACGGCAAGGCTTGCAATGTCGTACCGCTTTGTATCGATTAGACGTTTGTAGGCTTCTGCTGCCTCCATAGGTGGTACGTCCTCTCTTTGCAGGTTTTCGATGATACAGAGGTCATACGCCTGTTCATCCGTTACCTCCCGGATGATACAGGGGATTTCTAACATGTGGAGCATTTGGCAAGCCCTGAAACGACGTTCTCCGCAAATGATTTCGTAACGGTTACCCTTTGTGCGTACCGTTATAGGTTGAATAAGCCCATGAGTACGGATGCTCTGTGCCAGGTCACCCAATGAATCCGCATCAAAGGTTTTGCGTGCGTTGTAATTACTCGGCTCTATTAAATCCGATGCAATGTTTACGGTCTTGTGTTCGCCGTTCGCGGGGTTATGTACCACTACTGTGGTAACTTCGTTTGCTTTCTCTGCTACTACTACGGCTGTACCGTTGTTCTTAATTGTTGTCATAATTGTAAATATTAAAATGTTATTTTTTCAAAACCCACATAATGATGATTGGAAGGGTGGAAGTTTGATGTTTCATGTTTTTTTCTTCTTGTTTCATAATTTCTGACCTTTTTTTTAACCGCAATGCTGCTCGGAGCCGGTATGGAGTGTTCGAGTTTCGGGGGCATGGAAAGTCCGGGTGAAGAACCGGCAAGGTTTGAGCGAACAAATACGCTACGTGCCGATGAGGGATGTCGGAAGATTTTTCGCTCAATCCCCAAAGGGGCTTGACCTTGCCGGAGCGTTCAACACACGGGAATACTTTCGCGCCTGAAATCGAAATACTCCGGTAGGCTTTATCGCAGTATACCGCTAAGGGGGAAGAAATTATAGAGAGAAACAGGGAGAAAAAACAGGGGCACCGCTATAGTTAGAGGGATGAGAGGTGAAAATTCGGCTTAAAAGAGGATTAAGGTAACGGTGCGCAGAAGAGGAAATAAAGTTTACTGTAAAAAAATCGGTTTATAGTGAGAAAAGTCCGATAGCGACTCATCTTCTTTATTATACATAGTGAAATGTTAATACCTTAGGTTATTAGAAAAAGCCATTTTGGCACATTAACTGCCAGACATCTCTCTTTTTCTGTTTTTTTGGCAGATATTTAACAAAACAAACATTTATTATGAGATTAATTTAACCATAGGTAAAAAAAGTGCATTATTTCTAAATAAAGTTTATTGCGGCACAGTGTTTGTAAGATTTAAGTTATAAAAAAAGTGCAATAGCTACAACTATTACACTTTCATTTACCTTCTGATGAGAGAGGTAAAATCTCTACAGTTTTAGTCCTTCTGTCGAGAAAAGTGCTGCAAAGATAAATATTATTAGCAATCTTTTGTTATTTGTTTAACTTTTCTTCGCTTCAACCCTCATTCGGTAATAGTCTCGCCGGAAAGTAGTCTGCAAAATTTGAGGAAACCGCCATCTGGTAGTTTCTTCATTTAGTTAAACATTTAAATTTTAAGAAAAATGAAAATTGAATTGTACACAAAATCAGGAAAAAAACTGATTGAAGAAATTTTCTCTGCAGTAGAAGATGAGGTTTTAAAAACATGGGCCATAAGAGAGAGTAAGGAAAAAAAGAAATTCCTCACTCATAAGCCCGAACAATGGTATGATAAAGTAATTATTGGATTTACTTTTACTGATGAAAAGGTGACTATTAACCTACATTATTGGGAAAATATGGGAGAAGCAGATGAAGCAACAAAAGGTTACTATATCGGCCGTTTCACCGAAGCTCTATTAGTTCATTTTAAGAATAAATTTACGAAATTTGAGATTATAAAGTGAGATTAACAGGAACCAGAAGATTCAAGATGATCAAATCTTCTGGTTTGTTTTTTAATAAAGATAATGAAAATGGGGAAAAAGATTTTTATATCATACAGTTGGGGAAATAAAGAACATGAGGAGTGGGTTGTAAGCTTAGGAACCCGGTTGATGAATGACACTGTCGATGTCATACTCGATAGATGGAGTTTGAAGGATGGACATGACATCCATGATTTCATGGAAGAAATGGTTAAGTCCGAAGACATATTCCGGGTACTTATCATCTGTGATAAAAATTATAAAACAAAAGCTGACGGAAGAGAAGGGGGTGTAGGAACAGAAACCCAAATCATTACACCTGAAATATATAATAATCAGAAGCAAGAGAAATTTATTCCTCTCGTTCTTGGAAGAGACTCGGATAATAATCCATATTTACCGGTATTTCTGTCGTCACGAAAATACATTGATTTCTCTAACGAAGAATTCTTCGAAAATAGTTACGAAGAACTTTTAAGAAATATACTTGAAGCCCCCGCAATACCAAAGCCGCAATTGGGCACAACCCCTCCGCGGTATATCACGGAAACGGCAATCAATATCTCCGAGATAAATTCCTCTCTTAGGACTCTGGAAAATCAGATAAGCAAGCATCCCAATAAAATAAATCAATATGCATCCGATTTCATTGAATTATTTCAGGAGAAATTGTGGGAATTTGAATTCACATGTAATTCAAATGATATTAAAGTGTTTGGTGACAACTTATATAATAATCTGTTAAGCTACAAAATACTTAGAGACGATTTCATTTCTTTCCTGTTGTTGGTAACTCAACCCGATAGCGGAATAGATGTCGATGAAATAATTTCATTGTTTGAGAAGCAACCTTTGTATCTTGTACCACGAGAAACTGGTTCAAGTTGGGCAACAAGCAAATTTGATAATTACAGGATAATATTTCACGAGCTATTTTTGTATACACTGGCATGTTGCTTAAAGAACAAAAACTATCTGTTAATTGATGAATTGCTGCATTCACATTATCACAAGCAAGAAAAATACAAGCGGAAGGAAGAACCGGAAAAATATATTTATTTATGTGGACGTCATGAAATTCTCAATGATTATTTATCTAAAACACAGCAAAGAGCTAGCGGATTCGGACATTACGTAATTACCAATATCAATCCAAAGGTTTCGAAAAACGATATCATTCTTGCAGACATGTTGTGTTATGTCATTGGAGAATTATTCAAAGTCGGTTATCGCAGTACCTGGTTTCCATGGTGTTATGTATATAAGGATGAGATGGAAGGTTTTGATTTTTTTAACCGACTGGATTCTAAAAGACATTTTGAAAAAGTGAAAGGAATATTCAATGTACAAACGCCACAGGAATTAATCGACTTGGTGAATAATTATAAGAAAGAAAATGAGAATCTGCAACCGCTAAGATTTTCGAGCTATACACATGTTCCATTCGTTTATGAAACAGTTAATGTTGATAAAGTAGCAATAAACAGGTAGATAGAATGTAAGTCTTTGAAAATAAAAGGAATAGAATAGAGAATTCTATTCCTTAAACATATCCAGAGATTCCTGACGTACCGTTTTTATATATTGTAGAAAAATATTCGGATCAATAAATATCCCATCACCCTTAACCGCCAGGTGAAGGTGGTGTCCCGTAGATTTCCCAGTATTTCCAGTAATGCCCACTGTTTCTCCGGGTTTTACCACTGCACCCGTCTTTACCAAAACTCTGGAAAGATGGCAATAGCTTACCGTGTAATTACCATGCCGTAGGATGACAAATATACCTGATTTTTTATCCTGCCCTACCTTAACCACATTCCCCTGCATCATAGCATAAACCTCATCGCCCCTCGCATGAAAGTCTATACCATTGTGCTGTTTACGTTTACCTGTAAAAGGGTCTCTACGCATCCCATAAGGTGAATTAACCACCATATGATCCAACGGATAAGAAACGCTTAGGTATTGGCGTATCCATTTACTCGAATTCTCCGTCAATGGTTCTCTCTTTATTCCAGTGGAGTCCGGTTGCTCATTTCCACTTATATTCATAAGAGGATCCTCCCGTTCTTTTATCTTATATGTCGGTGAAGAGGGGGTAATCGTATTGAACTGGGCGTGAGACACTCTGCATATGCTCAATAGGATAATCAGTATTATAGCTTTTTTCATACAGCAAAACTACAAGAATTACCAGACACGCTTTTGTTCAACATTATACATTAATATTTTTAAGGCTATCATACCTGATTATCATACCTGAAATAGATTATAATATAGTTCTTGGAAATGGGAGTTCATATTTAAACAGGTATGATTCTAGGTATGAAAGCAGATTTATTCTTTAATTATTCTCAAAAAGGTAGGGTATTCATTTCCGATTCAAGTTAGTTCGAAAAAATGTATTCTACATTTGTCTGTAGCAGTAAATGTAAAATGAAGATGAATAGAACTAAATTTAAAGAAAACGAGATACCTTATGATAATCTCGCAAACTTTGGTTTATCCAGAGAAATGATTGAAGATTTACCACTCAGTGTATTGCAAAGTATTAGCAATGGGCATCGATCCCCAGTATTACCCATTCGGGTAGAGGACGATAATGGAACTATTTACAATGGCCGCAGTCGTTTTCAGCTCGTTCGAAATGAGAATGGTAGCGTGAATATATCCTACTTCCCCAAATTATTGGTGAATGAACAGATTCCATTCAATGAAGAACAGCGTGTCCAACTAAACGAAGGGAAAGTCATCATTGCCCCCATGACAATACAAGAAGATCGTTCCATTACGGCTTTTCATCAGATCGATGTGGAAACACTACAGCTTTTATCTGTACCTGCATCTGTTATAGGAAACAATCTTCAAATTCTAACAGATAATTTCAAATTGAACAACATCGAATTTAATTGCCTAAAGAATGGCAACTTACTCACTATTTCTCTTGAAGAGGAAGTTATTACCATGGGAATCGACCTGAATGATGACAAAGGTGTTCGTTTATGTGCCGGCAATGAACAAACATGGAAAGAACAAGTCAGAAAAGATTGGGATAAACGTAATTATGGTTGTTTCGGATGCTGGGCTATGGACGACCAAGGTAATTTGGACTACATCTCTGAAGAAGATTATACCGAAGAGATGTGGGATGAAATGAAAAAGAATGGAGCTACCCGGAAAGTTCAAGCACCAACTCATAGACTTTAGAATATGTCAATCAGAAAGAATACCAACCCAAGACCCTTGGATTTACCACCGGAATTGCAGGAGTTACTCCTCAAGAATGGAATGCGTGCGCAAATTACAGGAAGCAGCAACGGTTTTAACCTGGTTGTGCAAGGTCACGATTCGCCCTTGTTGACCTATCCCATCAGTGAAAAGCAACTTACTGCACTTACAGACTGGGGCACGAACTATATCAATAAGCGGAGTTATAACACCTTTGCCAGTATTGTTGCGACAGATTTTGATATGCCAAAGGATTTTGTTCACGCCCGCAATGCAAACGGACGGGTAGCTATGGGGTTGCATGGTTATCGGATTGGTGCCGGAGAATATGGTCGTGCCGGAATGCCGCGGCATTTTCATGCGTGGGGAAATGGATTTCTGGGATGGACACCCCGACAGCAAGAAGGATTTCATCTTAGACGAATTGGCGGCAATCTCTATTATCCCGGAGCACCTATGGTACCGGAACGTCCTGATGGAAGGATGAAACCGGGAGAGCTGCAATCAGGCGGTTATGGTTTTTACTATAAAGGACAAACAACGGCACCTGTGGCGAAACAAGATGTATTACAGGATTTGCAGAGCGTGATAACACCCATTCAGTCCCAACCAAGAAATACCGAACCGGCAAAACCATATAAGGAACTTATTACATCTCCGGTGTATTTCAGCAATGAAAAATGGCAGGAATGCTTGGGTAGCCACGGTATAATCATTGATGCACATGCCAAGATCCTGACCATTCAATCATCAGCCGTTCCAGTCGATTTTCAGTATGACCTGACAGAGGAAGAAGTGAAAGCACTCATGAATAACTCCATCAAAGAAGTCTCCATAGACAAACGATTAGAGATCTTGAATGGTATCATTAAAGAAGATTTCAGTGAAGCCATTACAATGGATATGTTGAATAGTCAACAAGCCATTGGAATTGCTTTACAGCCGTCTATTACGGAGGATTTGAATTATCGGCAAGCATACGACAGTAGGCAATCGGGTGCCAGGTACAATGCCGAAATACATTCATTACAACCGCTTTCTAAAGAAGCAGTTGTAATGAATGGCAACGATCTGAAGTATTTCAACGAGAACAAAGGCTGGTACCGGGAAGGTCGCCACGGACGTGAGGTGACAGTAGATGACATCCGTGTAGAACCTTTAACGGAAGGTAAATACAAGATGACAGCAGTCATTGACGGTGAAACCGTAAGCCACGAAATTTCCCAAAAGCAATATGACAAGTTTATGGCCATTGATGACTATCACCGTATGAAGCTCTTCTCAAAGATATTCGGTGAGGTAGATATGAAGTCTCGTGACCAGGTAAGTATCGGAACAAAAATCGGTGCAGCCCTTTTAGCGGGAGTAACCGTTTTGGGTGAGTTAGGGAGAGGTCCGCATCATCCGGCACCCTCCGTATTTATGGAGCATCATGGGTCAGGACAGAGAGTTTATTTCAAACCGGGAGTTGATACCCCAATGGATGTAGCCGCCAGAGCTTTTGAAGCGGAAGCCAACGCAGAACAAAGACAACCGGATTTGTCACGTAGATAAAAATAATAATATGGAAGGATTAATTAACGAAGATAGCCACTCCAAGCGAAATGCCATGAAGGAGTATATGGAGAGTCTACGGAATAAAGACGATATATTCTCAGGAGATGAGTATCTGCTTCCCGTCGACTTATTAAAAATCTATGCACAATATGAGAGCGCGTGCGAAGAATATCATTCGGCAAGATATAGTGGATTGGTCTGCAAAGAAGATTTGGAGGACATTGGTAGTGAGTTAAAAACTTCATACGAAGCATACAGAAAAGCGATGAAAGATGCTGTATCACAATATCAATCGAATCAAATTCATGAGGAGAACGACCAGGAAGAAGATAGGAGTTATCATTTTCATAGATAAGCATGAGAGAAAGAGCTATATCAAGATTCAGAACCATATTTCTGCAACCCCATTGGCTGCAATTCATTATTAATGAGTTGCCGGGTATCCTGCTTACGGGTAGTTGTTTGACCATAGGAGGCATTGATGAGCTGTCGTTTGCCCGTTTATTCTTGATAGTAGCAATCGTATTGGCCTTACGCCTATTGTATATTTTTGTCTATCTGCGACGGATGGAATATCGTATTAATGGAGAGCAATTCATTATGGAACATGGCGTATTCACAAGAAGAAGCGATTATCTGGAACTCTACCGTATTGTGGACTTCAACGAGCATCGAACCATACTGCAACAAATCTGCGGATTGAAAACAATCACCATCTACTCGGGCGACAGAAGCAATCCCAAACTGGCAATTATCGGAGTAAAAAACAATCTTGACTTAGTATCGATTATCCGTGAGCGGGTTGAATATAATAAACAAAGAAAGGGAATTTATGAAATTACGAATCGTTAGTTTGATGCTTATTGTTTTTATGGCATGTTTTCAAGCAGCTAAAGCCCAATATATTCAAACCAATCCTTTGGAATGGCTCGCATTGGCAGAGGGCAACGAAGCCATTAATGAACAAATACAGTCTCAAACGGAAGGTCAGATGAAAACTGCTATCATGCAGCATACCATTGCAGCGGAATTCAATAAAATTCATGAATGGGAACGGAAATACAGCGGTTATCTGCAAACTGCTGGTGGTTATGCTTCTTCCCTGAAAGCCGCCTCTACACTCTATGAAGATGGTGTGCATATCTTCATTATACTTGGTAAACTAAACAAAGCTATCCGTACGAATTCACAAGGCATCGTAGCCACCATCAACATGAATAATTTATATGTGGAAACAGCAACGGAATTGATAACAGTCTATACATTACTTCGCAATGCCGTAGCAACAGGTGGTACACAAAATATGCTTACGGGAGCGGAACGAAGCGAAATAATGTGGGCATTAACCGATAAGCTGTGCAGTTTCAAGAAAAAACTCAACCGCCTTTATTTAAGTATCCGCTATTATACACTGACTGATGTCTGGAACAATGTTACTGCCGGAATGTTAGATCGAAGCAATGGAGAAGTAGCGATGATGGCTTTGGATAGATGGAAGCGAGCTGCCAAAGTTGTCAACTATTAAATTCAAAGCAAGCAATGAATGAGAAACAGAAAATTTTCGTACTAATGTGGATACTTCTTGTATTCATAAATATTCAGCGGTTACATGCGCAAACTGACCCTGCTCTGGCTGGTATGATTGTCACTTATACCGACAAGGCAAAAAGTGAGTTGAAAGCACAGGAGAAAGTCATGTTATTACAAACAACCGGACATCTATGGATTCGGGAAGAAATGGAAGAAACCACTGATTTGCAACGGAAATTCAATGATTATCTGGATTCATTCAGGGATATTATCTGCTATGCCGCACAGATTTATGGTTTCTACCATGAAATTGATAAGATGTCTGACAACCTTGGAGACTTCTCCAAACAATTGAGGGAACATGGTGAAGGAGCCTTTGCCGTAGCACTCACTCCACGGCGCAACCAAATCTATCGAGACCTTATTCTGGGGAGTGTAGAAATCGTCAACGATATCCGGCAAGTTTGTTTGAGTAACACAAAGATGACAGAGAAGCAGCGCATAGAGATTGTATTTACCATTCGCCCCAAGTTACGGGTCCTGAATAAGAAACTTCAACGGCTGACAAGAGCTGTAAAATACACTTCATTTGCCGATGTTTGGGCAGAGATAGACGAAAGAGCAAGACCGAAAGCTGATAAGTATGAGATTGCAAAGGCTTGCATGCGACGATGGAAACGAAATGGCAATCGATAAATATAAATTTTAAAACCTGAATGATATGAGTAAATGGTCAACAATACTAAAATACGGCAAGCGTGCGGCAACAGCATCTGGCAATAGCATGGGTAATGCCGTGATACATCCGCAGCGCACTTTGATGGGATTGGGTAATGCAACGAAAACGGCAGTAATCGGAGGCGGTATGGGTTATCTGGCTTGGGAGAATATTTTCAATGACAAGCCGGTTATACGTACGGCAGCCGATGTTTTGATTGGTGAAGAGACGGTAGATAGAGGTTTGGATGCAGTTGGCCTGGCAACAAAAAAAGTGGAAGGTATGGTTGAAAAAGCTGGTGAGACCTTAGATGGAGTAAAAAGTTCTGTGTCGGATGCAACTAGCTCTTGGAGTGGCATCGGAAAATTCACTCAAGGCATCTTGGGTGGCAATGGATCTAATATGTTAGGCGGTTTCTTTCATAATATCAGCAAAGGAAATGTATCCGGATTAGGTGTACTGGGCCTTGTAGCCTCTGCCCTACTCATTTTCGGACGATTTGGATGGTTGGGAAAGATAGCCGGGGCATTGATGGGCATGATGCTCATCGGTAGTAACAGCTGGAATGTCCAAACGGAGCAATCCTCACAGAGTGAATCACAAGACATACAACGGAATGGAGGGATGAGACGATAGACTATGGTACTACAGAGAGGATAATAGTAAAACAAGAATGTAATTAAAAAGTAATGTAGTGGATTAGCAAAGTGATAATAAATGAAAAGGATATGAAAATACCTGCTTATTTACAAACCACTTTAGGTACTATCATCATTCTTCATCCCGAATACGGAACTAAAGAAGGCTCTACTGGCATGTATCTTTAATTAAATCAAAACAATAAGAAATGAAGATATTAAATCTATATGCAGGCGTAGGTGGAAATAGAAAACTATGGCCCGCCTCATGCAAAGTCACAGCGGTGGAGAAGGATAAAAAAATTGCAAATGTATATAATAAGCTATATCCTGACGACACAATCATCACAGGGGATGCGCACCAATATCTATTAGAACATTATTCAGAGTTTGATTTTATTTGGTCTTCTCCTCCCTGTCAGTCTCATAGCCGGATGGTTAAGGCAACCAGGCATCAGAATAAAAGGTATCCTGATATGAAACTGTATGAAGAGATTATTTTCTTAGAGAATTTCTACAAAGGTAAGTTTGTCGTTGAAAATGTAAGACCTTATTATACACCTTTAATTACCCCCACAGCTGTATTGGGAAGACATCTTGTATGGGCTAATTTTCCCATCAATCCCAATTTTGAAATAAAGCAGCCTAAAAACTTTATTAACAGTACTAATCTGGAAGGCAGAAAGCAAATGATGGAATGGTTAGATATCCACTTTGATGAAGTGATTTATTACGAGAACAGTCATTGCCCAGCACAGGTATTAAGAAATTGTGTTCACCCTAAACTGGGAGAGTATATCATCAATCAACTACTGTAAAACAAATAAAATATGAATTATACACAAGATATGAATTTACAATCAAAGAGTGGTTATTGCATGCCTTTTGAGGAACAGAAGGGAGATGTACAGCTTTCATTGGATTATGGAAAGCAACTTCATCCCCAGACTCAAGAGGAGTTTTTTCATCACGGAATAGACTTTGTAACGAAGCATTATATCCTTTCAGCAGTAGCCGACGGTATCGTTACAGGTATTGGTAGCAATCCACGGCACGGACTGTTTCAAGTGATCCGTTACGAGAAATACGAAGTCACATACGCCCATTTAGCCAATGCGCTGGCTTCCTTTGGTACACGGGTAAAAGCAGGGAGTGTAGTCAGTGTAAGCGGAGATCTTCTTCATTTAGAAGTGAAGTATGATGGTGAAGAGATCAATCCACTTGAGTTTCTCACCATGTTATATGGCAATCTGAAGATGATACAACAACAAGGAAGGTCGGGCATACCTGACTTTGAGACCATTGAGATGGATGTACCAACAGATTATGATGATAATCAGGCGGAAATTGAAGAACTTATGCTACGATTCTATCCTGATTATCTGGCAGAAATAAATGATGGCCGCTATCTGTTATCACAGCACAGAGAACAATCATTACGAAACGTCTTTTCATTCTCTTCCATAAAGAACTATTTCTACGAGGTGATTCCCTCACTCGCCAATCCTTTAGGCATCGGACAAAGAGCGATACCGATAGCTGCCAAAGTACAGAATCTGCTCATCGCCGATTTTCTGAATTACCTGGCACTTCGTCATCAGGTATTTCTCTCCGGGCTGAGTGAAGAAGATAAAAAAAAACTTCTGACGAAGCCTTAGCCAGTAACGGGATTATCGACCCATTAGCCGAACTGGAGATAGAAGTGCAGAACTTCGATATACCGAGGCTTGTCACAGTCTATCCGGACCGGGCAGGAATCCGCTGGTGGACGAAAGCATGGTTCAACAATCGCGAGGACGGTGAAGCATCTGTAGAAATCACCAGGCAGGTGGCTATCCGGTTTATTCAAAACCTGATTGATAAGGATACCTTACTTGAAGAATACTTCCCAAAACAAATGGAAGTGTATCACAACGCCATCGAACAAACCAAAATACAATTAATGAACCAATTAAATATCTCATGAGTAAGCCCAAACAGTCACAACGATTTGCTGAAATTGAATATTGTTTGCAACACTATTTCGACGCACAGCTGGCACCTGTTATGCGGAATGTTCAAAAAGAGCTTTTCCAGAAACAGGCGAAGGAATATAGAGATTATGCCACAAGTTTTAATGGTATCATGCAATCAATGGCCGGTGGAATGCATCATGTGCCTTGTGATAATATGCAATACCTCCGACTGACCGGTGAATGGAACAGCAAAACGACAGAAGACTATGTAGACATGTGTAAAGAACAGATTGGTGGGTCAAAGGCTATCAATCAGGACTTATGCAATATGTCCGGCGAATGGCGTAATACGTTGATTGAAGAGATTGGCAGGGATCGATATGACCAGCTTTCCGAACAACTTGGTTCCGACCTTGCTTACGCATACGTGGATTATCGGGTGGAACAGATGATGGTGGATCAGATGGTTGCAGACCAGATACCAAAGTCTTCCATGGAGTATATTCTACGCAAAGGAATGTCTGAAAGCCTGTTAGGGTTAAGCCAATCCTTATCCAAGTCACCTCTGCAACAACACATTGAAGAAAGAGGTGAAGCAGCATACAACCCCTCGATGACTGAAAAAGGGGCCGGCAAGGTTTTATCATTTGGAACGGATATCGTTACCACAGGAGGATTCTCTTCATGGGGAGCTGTCGCAAAGCTGGCAGGTGCGGAAGTTGTGTTCTCCGGCATCGAACATTATTTAGACAAGAAACCCGCGTCCAACCCTTTGACCATTGAGCAGTGCATCAGTAAAGGGGTGTTCGGAACAGCACAAAATGTATTTACCGACTTCCGCAAAGAGAGCAGGAAGATTGTACCCTACGAAAATGAATATGTGCTTTCGTGCAACAGGCAACTGATAAATAAAATGGAGATACCCACAAAGAAACCCTTTTGGGCTGATGACTTCAAACCTGTAATGTGGCAACCGGATAATGGTTTCCAACCGGACAGCGACCAGCAGGCCAGGTACGATAATATTCCACTGGTTGTTGCTCCCGGCCAGGAGGAAGCATTTCTGGCTGAACAAAAACGGATGAAAGACGAAAGGGAGGCTGATTCAAAAACAGCATATAACGAAGAAACGAGAATAACTGATAAGAAACAGGTTTCTTCTAAATCCAATACAGATACTCAGGAAAAACCGCAGAACAACGAAAATGGTTGGTCCGGATTATTAAGTTCTGTGGGCCTAAACGGGATGGGTGACATTGGCAAAAACCTCGGTTATGTGATATCCATGTTGCCGGATGTACTCGTCGGCCTTTTTACCGGAAAGACGAAATCGCTAAATCTTAAAGACAATATAATGCCTATTGCTTCCATCCTGGTAGGAATGTTCATCAGAAATCCGATTCTTAAAATGGTATTGATTGGTATGGGAGGTTTAAACCTATTCAATAAAATAGGTCATGAGGCGATAGAGGATAAGGAAGGAATAGTTCAATCTGCCGAGCGGTATAAGGTTTATCCTGACGAAGCCATCAATCCACGAATAGACAATCCGACTTTACAGGGAAACAGTCTCATTGCCACCATTGATAAGGTACCATGCAGCATACAGCTACCGGAAACGGTAATCGCTGCTTACCGGGCCGGCGCCCTGCCATTGAATACCCTTGCAAATGCTATTCTTGCTAAAAATGACCGGATGTATCATGTTGTACAAGATAATTATCATGCGGTAGAGAATGAACAGTCCGAAAGTAGGGAAAGAACAGTCGGCATCAAATAGTCAATAAGAAAATACTTAATATAAATACAAAAAAATGGGAAAGAATGCAGAATATGCTGCGCAATATGCAGAATATGCGATGGAACAAATGCGTAGGTATGGTATCCCCGCTTCCGTTACCCTGGCACAGGGAATACTGGAAAGCAGCAATGGACAAAGTGAATTATCCCGGAAAGGAAATAATCATTTCGGGATAAAAGCTACATCAAGTTGGCTAAAAAATGATGGCCAGTACCTGATTTACGCCGATGATAAACCCAACGAGAAATTTTGCAGTTACGCGTCTGTGAAGGATTCGTATGAGCATCATTCTAAATTCCTGAAAGAAAACAGCCGCTATTCCGGATGTTTTCAATGCGCTCCGGATGATTACAAGGGTTGGACTTCGGGATTAGAACGTTCGGGATACGCTACGGGAGGAAATTACGCCCACAGCCTGCAATCTATCATTGAGCGTAATGGGTTGGATAAATATGACCGAATGGTTATGGAGGAGATGCGAACACAAGAAAGAAGTTTTGGTATTGAAGGAAATCCAACTAATAAAATCGCCGGAGGTTTTGCGGAAGAACTGAATGAGCACTATTCTTTTCCTTTAAAACGAGATGAGTTTCTTTTTATCACATCCCCTTTTGGTATGCGCCAAGATCCTATGGATAAATCCAGACAGCAGATGCACAAAGGTATTGATATACAGACCAGAGGGGATGCAGTATTAGCGACTGAAGATAATGGTAAGGTAGTTGCAGTTAGCCAAAACGCTCAAGTGGCAGGTGGGAAGTCAGTAACACTTGAATATCTAAGACCGGACCAAACAAAGTACCAAGTCAGCTACCTACATTTGTCTTCCATTGATGCAAAGGTTGGAGATATGATGCAAGCCGGTCAGAAATTAGGTGTATCAGGCAACACCGGTACACGCACAACAGGTGAACACCTTCATTTTGGAGTGAAACAGATTGCAACGGACGGCAGTTCACGAGACATTGATCCTGTTGCCTACCTTGCGGAGATTGCGCAGAAAGGGAATATTGAGCTACAGGCTTTGTCGAATGGAACGGATTTGCTGGCGAAATACAAGGCTGCCGAACCTTCACAGAATGAAACACTAGCTATCGATACATCACTTTCTCCTGACCAGTGGATGAAAAAACTTCTCTCATCGGAAGATAGCGGTATTGGAATGCCGGGTGCGGACCCAATCATGGAATTGATAACAACCATGTTCACTTCTCTGATGGCGTTGGCCATACAGATTGATGGTAAATCCCAGGAGGAACAAATGCAGGCTATTACAGAATCGGCAGTAAAAAAGCAAGTTGATCTATCTTCATTACTCCCAGATCTTAAAGAATGTACACTAACGATTCAAGAAGAGAGAAAGCCTCTGTTACAGGTAATTGATGGAAAAAACAGATTTACTCATGAGTTAAGTACCGCAGAGATGAACCGATTACAACGAATCTTGAACGATTCCGGTTTATCGGATGAGGACAAGCAAAAACGGGTGACAAGCGTAGTTAATAATATCATATTTGCCCAGCAGGTTTCTCTGAATTATGAGCAAGGAGCAAGTGAACAACAAAGTCAATCAGAGAGCAGGCAGATACGGTAAGGAGATATTTAGAAAATACTTCTCAAAATTTCAAATTCAATAATATGGTAAAAGATAACAAACAAATAGCTCCCGAATTGGAGCAAGTATTTTATGCATCTGTGAATTACTTACAAACACATGAAAGCACTCAACTCTTCGATCAGTTGCAGGAGAATAATGACTACAAATGTCTCTTACAAGAGGCTAGGGAATATGACAGTGGCGACAGCATCGACATGGAGAATACATTCAAATCACCCACACAGTATCCGGGCGACAATATGTTGGTTGAAGATGAAGATTATGCCGTGATTCATAACAATAGCGTGGGCGGTACTTACAACATTATGCGGAAAGTGTCGGAGCATGATGTTCGGGAAGCCATCAATCGCTATGGCTTGCCCGACTGCTCAAGCGAAGATGTAAAAGAGGTGGCAAAAGGTATGGTGGCTAAGCAGTTTACGGAAATGGTAAATAGCCGAATACCTGCTTTTGAGATGGAGAACGGTACTGTGCTTTACATACAGTATAATCGTGATTCTGACAACTTTGATGTCGGCGTGGTTACCAATATCGACCTTGCGGCAAAGCACAGTTTTGCATACGAACATAATGCCAGTTTTGAAACCAACCTGCAAAGGGTACTAGAACGTTTATCAGAGATGCCGGAGTACCAAGAGGAACAGCAAGAGGAGGTTAGCGTGGCCAAAAGCGGCTTCCGCCGATAATAACACACCGACAATAATGAAAGAAAGCGCTGGCAAATTACCTTAATTGCTCATACGATCATATTTTCATAGCGAATATGATAGCACATACAGGTTAGCATACGCTGTTTTTGTGATTCAATTCAGACATGCTATTTCTTCAACCGGTACTTTTCTTTCAGCATTTGTTGTTCTTCTTCCGTCAAAGAATTATAATATCCTTTCCAGCCGGGGCAGAAATTAATATGCCAACGCCAGAATCTTCCAATCAAAGATTGAGGATTCTTATCGTACTTAGCCCGTATCGAACAATTCTCACAGTTATGTTGTACCATATTCTTTATTTGTTTTTGCGATGATATAGGTTGCTCTATTCTTACTACATTCAAGTGAGGGCTACTCTAACGAAAATACGATATTGATTTCAGAGCTAACTCCCTGTTCTCCTGTGGGAACAGCCGAATTGTCGGATAAAGAAAGTGCTTCCTCTTTGAAAGCAAGATTATTCTGAAAAGCACGGGTTTGCGCTACATCCCGGCTAGTTACTTCCGAAATCGTTACTACTTTTCCTATCTTCCGGTTAGAGAGTTCGGCATATTGCCGGGCTTTGTCAAAGGCTTTCTGATAGGCCAGTTCGCGGCTTTGTTTGAACAGTTCCGCCTTATTCTCAATATCGAACCGGATATCTTGTACCTCGACCTTGTCTATAGCCGTAATTTTATCTAATATGGATGAAAACCGTTCCGGGGTATTTACCATGTCGTTTACGGTCACGATGATGGTCTGCTGCGCCCGTTGTCCGAGCTTGATACGCCGTCCGTTTCGGTATTCGTATTCCACATCATAGTTGAGCGATATGGTTTTCAGAAATTTATCCTCGATGTTTTCATCTTTCAGGATTTTCAGTATCTGCTGCATGGTTTGCTCTACGGCTGTTTTGGCTTGTTTGGTCGTGGGTGCAGTATGGGAGAAACTGATGTTCATCAATACCATATCCGGTTGTGCCAATACAGTTCCGATACCCGAAACTGAAACAGAATCCTGACTATCCTGTACTTTAGGATTACAGGAAGTGAAAAGAAAAAGCATTAGCGAAAATGCAATACCTGCGAAATGTTTCTTGTTCATTTTACATTCTGATTTTAGTGGGTTATTTATTTTTCTTCTTTTTCCTCCAATATAATAATAGGCATGTTACCAATAAAATTACTATAACAATAAACACAATAAAAGGAAGAATGGATTTCTTTGCCACAAAAACTGCTGTCGGGCCATCTGCTCCGCCAATTACCGCTATACTTGCTATTCCATCGAGAAGGGATAACAATGAGTACCGGTCTGTGTCGATAGTGCCAAAATCCGATGGGCTGATTGTATAGATTTCTTCTATCCGTTTGGTGGTCTCCATCTGTTCACCATCAGCGAAAGTCAGATAACTGTCTCCAAATCCCTGAACCACTTTATCTGCTTCCGAGCGGATGAAGATAGCCCATGCGATGGCATCCGGCTTATGTCCATCATTGCAAATCACCTGCAAACATTCTTTTTCGATACCGCTGACTTTCAATAAGTGCCACATTCGCTGCCATACGGGCGGATGCGGCTCTTTGTCTTTCTTTATGAGGGAGACAACTATCCTGTCTCCCAACCGGCACGAATCGCTGAGCAGGCTGTATTTCGGGTCTTTAAGTTCGACAAGGATTTCCGGCGGAATTTGTTCCGTCGGGAGCATATTGTAATCGTTCCACTTGTGATGGTCGTTTAGTTTGACACAAGGCAGGGCTTCGGTTACCCAAATGGTATAAAAAGCGTTTTCTACATTCGTTACCGTCCCCAGCACCAGTGCATGTTGCTGACCGTGCCAGCACCGGAATTCGGCATCGGCACCGAAGAGTGTGTTGGCGGAGAATAAAAACAGGATGCTGAGGATGAATAGTTTTGTTTTCATCTATAAGAATTGTTGTTTTTGTACTTAACAGTTCTAAATTTCCCTTCTATCCAAAATGTTGCTTCTACCGTTGTAAACTTTAGTAGTCTGTATGTAGGATCATCAATGCCTTTCTTGAAAAACCGACGATCCGACTCATTCCAGATTTCCTTTTGCAATTCTTTATTTTCAATAAATTCGATACATCCTATTAATGTAACGCTATCACCGTTTAGACTATAACAGACGCTTGCTTTCGCATTATTCTCGAAGTGCGTTACTTTACCATTTAAGGTAGAGCGCTTTGAACTCACGAAATAGATTTTATGAAAGCCTTCGCTTTTTTGTTTGGTTATGGTGCATATCCTTGGATACCCTTTTTCGTTGATAGAAGCAAGGGTTACGGTACTGCATTTATCCAATAACTCAATTGCTTTGGTTTCTATTTCCTGGATTCTTTCTTTTTGTATTTGGCTGGCTTTCTTGTCCATCGTTTATAATATATTGTTCTTTTTACTTAATTACTTTTTGCATCCAATTCTCTAAATAATCCAACTGTTCCTTTGTATGGAAGTAATGTTCACCATCCGGCATAATATTCACTATGCAGCTGTTTTTTGCAGAGAACGATTCAAGAATACATCTTTCTGTCAGGTTATCATTTTCACCGTTCAGAATAAATGTGGGATTATCCTATTTGTTAATACGATTATTTTGGACGTATTCATAATAATCCCATGATAGTGTCTCACCGAAAGAGGTTTCATATTTTCCTTTCTCTTCCAACTCTTTCTCAATTATGCCTGCCCACTTCATCATCTTTTGAATCAACCGCTCCATATCGAGAATGGGAGAAAGGAAAAGGCATTTGTGAAATTTTATATCTTGGTATGCCAATAGGCTGAAACAGGCTCCAATGCTACATGCATACAAAGAGATAGTGTTGTATTTGTCTTTAACAGAGGAATATACCTCTTTCAAATCGCGTACACCGTTCTGAATGGTACATGGATATTGTTCGCATGAGCGTTCTCCATGCTCTGGCAAATCAAAACTAAGAACCTGGTAGCCTGATTTTTCGGCTATACCTGCAAAATGTTCGGCTTCTTCTTTTCTCGAATGTTTTCCGTGAACATACAGGTATAATTTATCGGAAGCGTGACCATAAAGGACTGCCGGAATATTATCGATTTTCTTTTTTTGTTGATTCATTGAATGCTCAGGATATTATCGTTCAAGCAAAGGTAACGTTTTTTTAAGAATACGGTAGAATTCAGAGGTTTGTCTTCATCCGTGGTAAACACAAAGTACCGTTGCATTGTTAACTCCTGTAGAAACAAAGGCGCTGATATGCGTCATTAAAATAGCATAACAATGAATATAGAAACTTTCAGGGAATACTGTCTATCATTCCCTTCAACCCATGAAGGACTCCCTTTCGACGGCTTTTTTCACAATGCTCATTCCATACTTGTAATGTATGTGAGGGATAAAATGTTTTGCTTTTTCGATATGGATAAGTTTGATGCATGCACCATCAAGTGTAATCAGCAGAAGATCGCAGAGTTGAAAGAAAAATATAAAGCCGTGTCCGAGCCATTTAATTTAAGCCCCAAGTATTGGATCAGTGTACGCTTCAACGATGATGTGCCAGACAAAATGCTGAAAGAGCTAGTTAAGGAATCCTACGACATTATTGTGGACGGAATGAGTAAAAAAGAGCAGGAACATATAGCAACAGAGTCTGATTGATGTCTGTGAATTTACCCGGAAGCTTTCCTGCCCATGGCGGGAGAGGCATCCTGACCGACTATTTTTAGTTCGATTGGCAAAGGTATACTTCTATAACTTCAAACTCGTATAGTTTCTCATTCTATCAGTTCAAAATCATATTTTTCAAATTCCTTCCCGTTAATTATCACAGCAACCTGATGAAGCCCCAAGTGAAGTTTTCGCGTTGTCACTACTTTAAAAGAGTGTTTCCGGGTAATCTTTGTTGTAAAATTTGCGGCGTAAGCGACTCCCGGATTTTCCCAGAAGCCGCACTCCCACTCCCTAACTGCAAAAAAGGTGTCTAATGCACCAAAGGCTTGCCTACAAGCAAACCTTTGGTGTAAATAATAGAAAGTTATTGTTACTCACAATGAAAGTTCTATGGAAAGCACAGAACGATTTTGGTATTACGATTAGCTTCCACCGGTGAATAAGAATTGATACCACCTACATTTTCTTTCGTAATCCTACCCTCTTCAACTCCACGTTGAATTAATTGTGCACTGATATAGTCAGAGCGGCTGGAGCCCAAAGAATGATTAATGTCCGTTGTACCCGTTGCACTGTCAGCTGCTCCAGATATTCTGATAACCAACCCATACTTCCTGGCGACTCTGGCAATCTCGTCCAGATTGACCAGTTGGGAAATATCGGTCAAGTGATTGGTACCTAACTGAAAGAAGAAATATATCGGAGGGCCAATATAGTTTCTTTTATTAGATACTTCCGACAGATACATTTCGCGGCTATTATCCATCAGGATGGAGTCATTAGGCCGTTCTTTATAATCATCCTTCCACTGACAGTTTAAAAGCCGCGAACGAAGAGAATTGAGCCCACTATAATCATTCTTCGGAAATAGTTCCTTCTGTGAGAGGTTGTTATTGACAGGAAATATTAGCTTGCCTTTATGTAACTCTAACAGGCCTTCAATTTCCAGAATTTTCTTCAGTTCAACAATGGCCTGTGTATCGTCTTTATGCTGGTTAGTAAGCAAACGGTTCTCATCCGACAGTGATGACACATAATCAAACAACCATTTATTCTGCTCCATATAAGGCTTGGCATCTACCACTCTTTTCCAGCCTGCTTTACCCATTGTAAAGGAGAGACCGGCTGTGAGGCTCATCAGATTATCACCCAACTTATTGGAAGCGCCGTAGCCATCAAAGTCTCTAAATGTAGTAGTGCCACCAAGTTCCATAGTCAAGTGAGTCCGATGAGAAAGACGATAACGTCCCATCACGCCATAAGAGAAGGCGAAAGGATGGTTCCCGACATCCTTGTTGTGTATTATGCCAAGCCCGGCGTAGGGAACAATATCCCAACGGGGCTGATCGCGGGCATTATAACAGTGAGATGCCACATTCCAAAGGAAATCGGCATGTATGTGTTGATACTCTCTATTTTCCAGCATACTGTTCCTGAACTGGAATCCCTGATAGGATATACGTCCACCGATAGCCGGTGTTATCCATTTACCTAATGATATGGTGATAGCCGGTTGTATTCTACCAAATAAATCTTCGCAACCAATAGGGGTTCCCAGGAAAGTATTGATTCCTCCTGACAGATTCACAAACCAGTTGTCTTTCCAACCCGAATATACCGTGACATTATTCAAGTAAAAGGGATTTATCGGTTTAAATAACGATTCAGTACAATAACGGTGATGATAGATTGTATCCGAGACTAATTCTTTTTCATAAGCCTGAATCTTTGTACAGAGGCAGATTGTAATAACTAAAAATATACTTCGCATCCTATCCATTTCTTTAAAATTACAAGCAAATGAACCGGTAATATTTAAGCGGGACAAATGAGCCCTCGTTTTACTATCAGATATTAAACCTATTTATAAAAAGGTATGGAGTTTCTGAGTGGAATCATACCTATATATTATTATTTCTTCCTTTTGGCACCTGTAGCAGACTTCATCATTTTAGAAGCCATTCGCATACATCTACGGGCCCATGCCTGTTCATCTTCGTCTCCTCTTTTACCCCATGCCATATCGCTTCCTCCTCCACCACCGCCATGTGTTTGAGCAAAAGTGGTAGCTTGGTCGACAAGCCCGGCGAAAAGGAATGAGGCACAGATAATAATCTCATTACCCCGCTCTGCTATATCCTGTACAAAGCTATTATCAAAGAGAGATGAATCGTGTGTACTGGTCATACGCCCGAACAGATAACGAAAGCTATCTACGATTTCATCAAAGCCGGCTTCCACCAGACGAAGTTTGATCTGCCGGCTCATATCCTTCACCGCATTATTCACCTCCCGCCTGGTCTCGTCTCTATTGGCCTTTTCTTCTTTTACTTCATTCTGCAACTCTGCAAGAATATGTTCTGCCTGTTGGAGTTTTTCTTTTTTGTCTTCTATCTTACTTATCACATCAGCCAAATCTTGTTCGAGTTTCAGACGACGTTTCTGAAGCTCTGCGCTCTGCTCTTCACCAGCCTTGGAAAGAGCAACCAATTTCCCTATCTCCTTACGGACGTCACTTTCCTTTTCTTCTAAGTTTGTGACCATTGTAGTGAGTCCTTTTATCCGTCGTTCTGCCAGACGTATCTGGTTATAGAGGTTAGATAATGTAAGCTGATGGGATTTGATTTCAGACTCAAGCCATGTGTTCTGTTTAGACAGTTCTCTACGGTATTCTTCCGTACTCCGGTGCTTTGCTCCAGTCTCTGCCACACTGCTTCCTCTTTCTAGCCCCCACCGTTCATTTACGGCAGCCAAAGCACTATGAAGTGCCAGCATCCTGCTACTATATTCGAATTTGTCCTTTCCAGCAAGTACTTTCTTATACGAAAGTTTATTATCGGCTGTAATCGGCAAAACGGTACAATGTGCATGTGGGTTTGTCTCATCAAGATGTACATAAAATCCCACCACATTATCTTCTCCCCATTGTTCACAAGCAAACTGATACATATCTTTAGCCCAGCTTTCAATATCTGTTATCCGTGTGATATGGGAATTATCCGCTCCACGTGATAAATCTACCTTTTGATTGCCAAAAGCTATTTCGTGCATCCGCTCACGCGAACCACCAAAGATGATATTAACAACTGTACGTCGTGTAGGTATCTTCTTTCCTGCATTAGGGTCTTTGATGCCACAAGCATTGAAACGCTCCGTGATGCATTCCGTAATGCGTTTATTTTTGTTTACCGGCTGTATTTTACCTCCTTTCGTTATCTCGAAGTTCAGTTTTTCACGGGAACGGTCATAGTTTCCCTTTTTTAAAGCCTGCTGCCAATGATGCTCACTCCAGGCACGTTGGTGTTCATCACTCTGTCCAGCACTCATTCCTTTGGAGGATTCCACCTCCATCATCTGTTTATTCTTCTCTTCCATCCCTTTAAAATTATTATGGCCCAGCTTGCTGTTATCTGGTCACTCCACTGGCATTTATTGCCAAAGTGGGTATTAGGCTCCCCACCCTCTTCGTTTGTGGCATCCGAGCAAGCTCCTGAGTTTCGATAGAGCAAACTCGAGTGCCCTTTAAACGTTCTTTGGTATTCAATTTGTTTAGGAGATAGAAAAGCGGAAATACAAGCCGGGAAATTACAACTGTGATTCGCTATTAGATATCGCTTTGCGATTTCGTTTCGCAATGTTCTGATGGAATTTGAGAAAGTAGGAAAATAAGAGATTCCTTAAATTCGTGGTAGATCTCAAAACCCATCATGTTCAATGGCCGAGCCACGTCAGTAAATAGGTCCTTTATGAGAGTTAGCATCTTCTCACTGTCACCATCGCATTGTTTATAATATGTGTCAAGCAAGGCTTTTTCCACTTCCGAGGAATAAGTATCTTCTACCAGATGTTTGTAGATTGAAAGGGCGATTGTATGATAGTGGTAAACAACGGTTTTTCGTTGCTCATGTGAGTATAGGATGTTTCCTTCCTTGTCAACATAATCTTTGTCGGTACCACTATCCTGTCCGGATACACTTTCATTTATGGAACTGGTGATTTCATCACATGCATTAAATGAGATTCTCAATTTCTCAAGACTATCATCATCTAATAGACAGAACGGATGTTCTTGTGGCAGCCACTTGAAACGAAGTGCCACCATATTGATACGACTACACTTTATATATGCCTCTTGCGAGAGTTGTCCTAAACTCACAAGTTCTTCGAGAAAGTGACGAACGGTGGCACGCTGCCAATGCCACTCTTTTGCAAGCTCACTGATAGAAGTGACAAACTCGCCAGGCACCAGATCGAATTCCTGTCCAAAATGAGTAACGTGACCGGAAAATTTGGAGGCTTTGCTCAGAAGATTAAAATAAGCATTCCACTTGGTACATCTACCTTCATCCGATGGTTTAAGATAGTCAAGCAAAGCTTTGTTAACTTTTACATGTTTGATTTCAAATGTCTTGTTCATACTGTTTTAAGCATTAATTGTTTTATGTTAGAAAATGGATCGTTTTTATTTATACTGGTTATTCTGTCGTATCTTTTCTTTAGTTGGATAGAATAACGATGCCACAAGAATGATTCCCAATGTCACAGCTGACGAGTACATACCCGGTACGAAAAGTATACCCAATGTTACCACGAAAGCGGAAAACATTAGTTTAGGCTTATGCAATTGGCACAGTACCCAATGCGATAATTTATAAGAGAATAGTCCCAATACGAATAATGAGGATGGTACCAGACCGGCTATCGAACATTCTCCGTTTAGACAGATGAAATGAAAAATCAGCAGTGGTAATAGTGTCACCAGCATAAAGAGTTTACGATAGCTACTACTCCACGCTATACGAAGATTAAAGTTCTCCATGATTACACCTTGTTGCGTGTAGATACTGTATGAAACCAGTATAATGAGAACAGGAAAAATAAATTGTAATAATACCCAAGCCATAGTTATTGTTTTAATAATAGTTTTCTAATTCCAGTTTAAGTACATTTGAAGTTGCTTTATACACAATCTCCTCAATGTCTTCTATTGTAAAGTTCGAACTTTCAAAACGGTTTTTGAAACTCGCGTCGACACACAACGAACGGATGGTTCGATCTAAATCAGGTCCGGGGATACTGATAATTTTACCTTTGCGGTATTTGTTATTGGGAATCTTCGTTATAAATCGTAACACGTGGGATATCTCGGTTTCCGGTTCTCCCCAAGCGAGTGTAGTAAATAGCTCTTTTTTATCGTAATCAAGTATATCGATCCAGGTGTAATGTTCGTGAATCAATTCTACCAAATGAGAAAGTCTAGTGTTATCCATAGCCTAGAAGAAGTCAGTCAACAGGGCTTTGCCGCTACGTATATAATCACATTTTCCTTTAGTCAATATGAGTTGTGCCTCGTGTTGAAGGGCTATATACATATATTCAAGCGAAGAATAGATGGTAACATAAATGCTTGTACATAATCCCATTCCGTCAGTGTGTGCATTAAGTTTCAGCATGTGACTGTAACGAGGATTGGAATAGGCACAACAGCTTTGGCCAAAATCAACATCTTTAGAGGGAACATTGTGGTAAAGTAGTATGATCTCTGTCTGGTCATCAAGCAATTCTAATAGATTACCCATGCTTATATGATTCTCCAACCTATACTCTACCAGGGCATAATCATCGTAAATTTCTTTGGTTATTATATGATCTGTTTTGAATATTCGGGGCATCTGGAGACATGCCAGAATATCAAACTGCTGCATCAGGGCTTCAAACATATAGATAAGATTTGGAGCAAAAGTAGACAGAAAAATATCACAAAAATCAGACTTGAAAGTTATTCTTCTTTCGGATGCAGATAAGACATATATAAGAATAAACAAGTAGATAAATATGGCATTCTGTCGATAATAAATAATTATATCTTTGCAACTACAAATGAAAAATGATGGCAAAAGTCGGTTATATTTTACATACAGCTCAATATGAGAGCTATGAGGCAGATATTGAATGGATGAACAGATACGGATGCTGTACGGTTGTGGAGGAACTCGAAGAGCATGAGAAGCTACGTCCACAGTGGAAGCAACTTCTAAGTGAACTGAGACGGGGCGATGAGATTATTGTTACCCAGTTCAGCAATGCGGTACGTGGCGTAAGGGAACTTTCGTTTTTCCTGGAATATTGCCGCAAAGAGATGCTTCGTGTCATTTCCATCCACGACGGGATTGACTCCGGAGATATTCTCTTTCCGGAGAGTAATATATCGACTTTTTTAAATGTAATAGCGACACTGCCTGCTGACATTGTAACAATGCGTATTGCATCTACCCACGAGAAAAGACTTCTGAAACCTCGAAAACCGAATACTCCGTCAGGACGGTCTAAATTAGAAAGAGATAAAACTATTGTAAATCTTTATAGAAGTGGGCACCCCATAGATGAGATATGGCGCATCAGCGGTTTCCGGAGCCGCAGTTCTGTTTTCCGAATTCTGCTGAAATATGGTGTCTCCTTTAACAGAGGACATTCGCAGGAAGAGATTCAAAGGAAAATTAATAAAAATAAGAATTTATCTGTGTAGATTTCAAAACTTTGAATGGGTATTATTAAATACGAAATGAAGCTTGGGTGGGTTAAAGCACATCTTCCGGGGCAAACGTACAGGCAACTTGTTCTGAAATCGCAACGAGCAGGGTCGTTTTGATGTAGTCAAAGCTCCTGCACTAAGATGGAAGAATGTGTTGGCGTTTGTCACTTCCTCCGTGTGACTAACCGTAGGGAAGCCTTGCGGAGGAACAGATATACCTATTAATTATGGGTGGGAAAGCTGAATGAAGTTCTAAAACCGGTGGTTGTTCTTTTGGACGAGCAAAACAAAAGCGACCCTGAAGCCGCTTTGTTTAACGAGAGGAATATGAACTACTTCTTGTTTTTCTTCGGTGATACTTTTTTCTTCGAAGTCTCTGCTTCTTTTTCTGGAGTAGCGAAGAATTCGGTGGCCACCATCACAATGCGGTTGTGCTTTACACCACCCTGATCTGTCCATTCTTCGGGTTTGAAGTAGCCTTTGGCAGTAATCATCGCACCTTTCTTCAGTAGTTTGAATGAAGCATTCTCGTTCTTGCGCCAGGTTTCCATAGACATAAAAGCTGATACCCGGGTGGTTTCTTCTCCGTTCTTCTCTGTGCGGCCAACTGCCAATGAGAAACGTGCGACACTTGAGGCAGTAAACTGACGGATTTCTGCATCCTTACCAACAAAACCTGTTACTGTGAATAAATTTTCTACCTTTTTCATAATCTTAATTTTTAGAAGTTATATAATCAATTTTTACAATGCAACGAAATATTGCAGACAAAGGGCAGCACCAAGGATAGCGTCACAATACTCGTTTTTCTTTAGCAAAGCCATAAGAAAAAAGGAAGATTGTGGCAGATAGGCCATTGGTCAGAACGCAGTGACCCGTAACCGTCTAAACGGTGCTGCATTATAGATTTGCATCAGGAAAAATGATGTGACTTCGCCCGAAAATGTGTTATGAGAAAGTGTAGAAATATCACAGTAGGTTGAAAAGAGGATGCTATTCCATCAGTTAGTTGTTAGTGTTGATTCTTAATAGCAGTAGTATGGGTGGAAGATTGGAGAATAATGAAACCTCCATCAGCTTGGATGTGGTAACTGTAAGTATGAGATTTATGATCGTTTATTAAAAGTAAGTTGTGGTGCCGAATTATAGAGTGGATGACCGATATAATAATGGATAGGGTGTTTTATTAGGACAGCTTATGATGGTAAGTCTTTCTATCGACTAAAAGATGGAGAAATGAGAAAAACACAAGAGAAAAACAGAAAAGGATTAGTCTTTTTTCATGCAAAGTGGCCAGGGTGCAATGAAAAGAAATGGAATATAGCGACATGTGATATCGAATTATTGTTTGAATGAGTATCGGTTTGTAGCTTCTTTGGTTATTATCTGATTTTTAAGCATGAAGCCGATATAGTCTTTAGCAGTGCGGTCGGCCACTGCGGTCTGAGATACGATATAATCGGTAAGTTCTTTATATGATACGAAGTTTTGTTCTGTGAAAAGCGTCCGGGCAAGAACTGTGAGCTCTTCACGTTTACGCCGGCTCTTATCTTCTTCACTCTTCTTACCTGCACTGATGTGCATATTTTGTTGTTTGTCCCATTTGAAGAGTAGCATAGGAACATCAAGAGGATTGCCATCGCGAACTTTCAAGGCCTTTACTACGGAGTTTGCAGGGGCTTCATCTTTTTCCACAGAGAGAATAGCAGCAGATTTTCGTTGCAACTCACTACCGATATGGCCACGTAGCTTTATACCGTTCGGTATAAAGTGGAGCACACATATAATACAGGTGTGATAGATACCGGCAAGGCTATAAAGTTCTTCAACTACTGCTATACTTTCCGTTTCATCATTGGCTGACTTGACCAGATCGGCTATTCCATCAATCACGACAAGATGAATACCTCCGTGGTGATGGTGATACAGGTCCATGCTGTCACGAATAAGTTGCATACGCTCTTTCCGTGAGAGTGTTGTCAGATAGAATGAATGGTAAAATGAAGGCATTTGATCCAATCTTGCCCGGTGGAGGGTCATATTCATATTTTTATAGAGTTGGTACTCCGACTGTTCGGTATCGAAGTGAAGTACGGCTTTCTCCGAGTAGTTTGGGCAAACCGAGAACCCCAGTGTGTCAATTGGTATGGCCATTTCTTCGGTGAGTAGTGTACCTGAAATGATTGATGATACAAAATTACTTTTTCCGGTACCTTCGCCACCAGTGATACAAAGCAGATTGTCATAAGAACCCAGTGGTACACCTTCGGTAGACACGACTAATTTTGATTGTTTAGGAGGGTTATTAAAGTCCATTTCGCAGCTTTTTATGAGTAATAATGATTGTGAATAAAGGGGTTCTATACTCTTCCGGATTAATAAGTGTAGTTCATCGGCCGTATGCCCCAAAGCGAAGTAATCTGAAATGTCTTTCTCGGTTTTTATACCGGACAGAGGTAGCTTGACTGCAACCACACTATATTCTCTTAAATCGGCAATGGTTGTTTCCATGGCTTTCAGTCCTGTTTCATCACAATCATACATTACACAGATGTGACGAAACCGTCGAGAAAGCATTTCGATGATTGATTGCGGGATCTTTACGGTTTCACTATTAAAACAGATGGCATTAAAGCCATGGGCGGATAAGCTCATCGTGTCTTTTTCTCCGCCGGTTATAAAAAGGACATCGCCTCGCGTAGGGAGTTGTTTTATGCCAAAGCTATATGTATCGGGCATAGTACCTCCATAGAGGAACCGTATTTTGTCAAAAGGGCGATAGATCTTTATGTATTTGTCTTCTTTATAACCAAATATCGGTTTTTCGGGAGTGGAGCGTAATACATAAGGTTTTCCCTCATTATTTTCGCTATGGAATTCTGCCAAAGAAATGACATTGAATTTATCAAGTGTTCCTGATGTAATACCATATTTTTTCCAATAATTCAGTTCCATAGAGGTGAATACTTTGGAGACAATCTTATATTTTTTCATTTTCACCTTGTCTTTTACCACAGAGTTTACAGTCAATGGTGATTTAATATGTACTACTCTATGGCTACTGGTATCATCGGACACAAAGGATGGAAGATTGAGATGCAAATCACTGGTGATGATATTCAATACTTGCCGGAAGTCGGCACGAACGTTTAGACCTTTCAGTTTGGCAACAAACCAGAAACAATCCCCACAATAGTCCGGATTACCAAAGTCGTGCATCATATAGCACTTCGTTTTTGTACTATAGTATATCTGACATGAAGCAATGTGATCTTCATACAGGGGATTAAGAAAGTTCTTTTTTAGTTTGAAATTGAAGGGGATATAGAAATTGAAGATTTCTAATCCGTCATTCGTCTGTTTCAGTATTTCATCCCGATCTCTCATATCATTTCCGGATCTGCGGAATCTTTACTCAGCAGGCCACGAATAACTCCTTCTTTATACATCTTCATACGTTGCATAGCTTCTATGCGATCAAAACCTTTTGCTCTTAGTTGTCCACGCTTCAAAGCAATGTACACTTCGTCATAGATGTAATAGGTGGAACGGTCACTATGGTAATGACAGGGCAAAGTAAAATTGGGTGCCGAGCGCCAACGATAGAGTGTAGATTCCGAAACGCCCAACAATCGTCCTATCGTTTGACGATCCATCTCAATAGAGCCGACAATAGCATCATAATCATGTTTCATATCTTTCATAAAAACATAAACTTCGGAAATCATCTTATGGATTTCCTGAATAGATTGGTTTATATCAATATCCACGGTACATTTTATTAAAAAGTTCGTTACTATAATATTTGTTGTAGTGTTCCTTTATCAAATCCATAAGAAACAGGAAGTCATTGTGAGTTCTACAGAAAAATTCAATTTTCATAGGAAACTCTGTGAAAGATTCGCTATGTGCTGATGAAAATACCTCTGAAGCAGAAAGGCCTAATTTATCTCCGACCTTCACTAGATTATTGGCCGTGGCGTTACCTGGGTCATTAAGCAAGCGACTTATGGTAGAAATGCTAAGTCCTGTCAAACAAGCCAGTTCATTCTGATTAACGTCCTTTTCAAGCATAGCTTTCCTAAATTTTTCTTTCAATTTTTCCATTAGTTCAAAGTTATCGCCACTACTGAATAAAGCGATACCATTTGCACCACTCAGATTTTCACAAACACGTCTTTATTTTTCATGACATGTTAGTAATCAAGTATTATGAAACTGAGTGGATATTTGAATTTGAGTGGATATGATTGGTGCAAACAGGCATTGAGAAATGACCGACATAAGAAACAATGCGTTCTTAGTTTCTAATTATTTGAAACTATGGAACGCATTACTTCTGCTTATTCTATTAATTAACGTTTCTAACCTACGTTATCTATATATAGCATTCTAACAATCATCTTATTATCTCTAACTTAGATTAATGATTACAAAATAGACATTAGCTCTAGCTCTTCTTTTATGAGATTTGAGTCTATATCATATAAGTATTCGAGATCAATAGCTGCAACCTTAGTTTCTACCTGAATAAAGTTTTACGCATCCTCCTAAAACTCATCCTGCTCTAGTGATTACAACAACTTAATCTCTAATACAAAATTCATTCATCTTTTTGGGTCATTTCTTTATTAAACTTTAAAAAACAATATATATTTTCTTAATAAATAGCTAACACCATTTTTGAAAAAAGAGAATATTTTCTATTTTTCATTATTTTGATGTTTAATTTGGCTACTATTAGATAAAAATACTATCGTGTCCACTTTTAATATCGGATCATGTAATGAGCAATCAATTTATAGGATATATTGTAAGCGTCCGATCATAACGCATAACAGGCGTACGATAGGATTTTAAAATTGATCTTGCAATACAGCTTGTCTGCCTCGCATAATTGTCGGCATCCAGAGCCTTACGCACTTTCGGCAAGTAGTCGGACGATGACGGATTAGGATTCAAATATACCGGACCGCCGCTCCACTGAGTCTCTTCATTCATATGCACCATTTCTTCCGAGGGTCTGTCGTATGTCACGGCTGCCAAACGCCCGTCCCCTATCGGCAGGGCGTTAATGAAATATTCAGCCGGCTCGTCATACCACAAGTTCAGGGCATTGGTCTTTTCAGGCTCGGCAACGCCCATACAAAAACCGCCAGTATACCGGCCAACAGAAACAAAAAGTACTTACTAATCTCTTCATAGACGGAATGTCATTAGTGTCCACTAAAAACTCGCAATCGTTCTTTGAAACATTTGAAATATAGTTAGTTACAGAGATTTTCTGAGTCAACGGACTTGAACTTGTAATTTTGCGTACTATAATAGTGCTACATATGTTTCAAGATAAATACGTTTTTGCTCAATTAGTCACATTCCTGGATAGAAACCACTTCAACTACCTTGTGCGCAAGTTTGGTGGCGACAAATATGTGAAGTTCTTCACTTGTTGGAACCAATTGCTCACATTGATGTTCGGGCAATTATCAAACAGAGAGAGTTTACGTGATCTCATAGTAGCTTTGGAAGCTCATCAAAAGAAGACTTACCACTTAGGTCTTGGCAAGTATGTAACCAGAAGCAATTTAGCAAAAGCTAACCAAAATCGTGATTATCGCATCTTTGAAGCATTTGCCTATTACATGGTAGAACAAGCACGTACTAAACGTAAGACTGATATTTTCAAACTTGGTGGAAGTATCTACGCTTTTGATTCTACCACCATAGACTTGTGTTTAAATGTTTTTTGGTGGGCAAAGTTCCGTAAGAAAAAAGGTGGTATAAAAGTACACACTCTATATGATGTAGAGACTCAGATACCTGCTTTCTTCCATATAACGACAGCATCGGTACACGACAGCAAGGCTATGGATGAGATTCCTTATGAAACAGGTGCTTACTACATCTTTGACAGGGCTTACAACAGTTTTAAGAGCCTGTTCAGAATAGAATCAATCGGCTCCTATTTTGTTGTCAGGGCAAAGTCAAATTTACAGTTCAAAGCAAAGCTATGGAAACGCCGATTGCCTAAGAATGTATTGTCCGATGCAATAGGTGAATTGACCATTTATAAAAGCTCCAAAGACTATCCTGTGCAGATACGCAAAGTGTGTTATTGGGACGAAGAACAGAAACGAGAGTTTACGTTCCTGACCAATGCCATGAAACTATCACCGCTGCAAGTTGCCGAACTTTATAAAAACAGATGGCAGGTTGAACTCTTCTTCAAATGGTTCAAACAACATCTTAAGATAAAAAAGTTCTGGGGTAATACAGAAAATGCTGTAAGAATACAGATATATTCTGCAATTACTGCTTACTGTCTGATAGCAATCATTCAACACGACTTAAAACTGGATAGGACCACATATGAAGTCCTTCAAATTTTAAGCATATCACTTACAGATAAAACCTGTTTGAAAGACCTCTTTAACAAAACTAAGTTCAAAAATGTCAAAGAACGAAGCGGTTCGAGTGAACCAAATTTATTTAATTTTTAATCGCCCACTTTTTAGTGGACAGTAGTGATATAAACTATAAAAATCCTATTCTTCTGGGACCAGTGTATAAACCCTTATCCAGTCGACAAGGAAAGTGTGATCTTCCACATTTTTCAGTTCCTCATCCGTAGGGCTTAAACCTTTAACGGCCCTCCAGCTTTGGTCTTCCATATTTATTATGATGTCCATATCCTTAACCAACCCCGTGCCACCAGTGTAGTTGTTGGGATCAATAATATCCTTACCGCTTATAGTTCTGACGAGTTCTCCATCTACATAATATTCAAGTGTGAAAGGATCTTTCCAGAATACTCCAACACGATGAAAATCATCGCGCCACAATGTTCCCTTGTCATCCTTATACCATGAACCTGAATCCTTTGGCTGATAATCCTTGAATGGCTGACGGATGAATATGTGATGGCTTAAGTGAAGTCTGTCGGCACCATAACCTCCACCGTCTCTATCACCACCGTATGCCTCTATAATATCGATTTCCTGAGTATCATCAGGGCTAAGCATCCATACATCGGATGCCATGGTTGAATTTGAAAGTTTGGCGTATGCTTCTACATAAACCGGATATTTTACACGAGTCTTCGATGTAATACATCCTGTATAGGTTCCCGGGAGTTCCTTTGTGTTAGGTCCGCTTACAACTTTCTTTAGAGGGACATCTTCAGGACGGCTGGCTCTGATTTTAAGGAATCCGTCTGAAACGGAAACATGGTCTCTCTGCCATATTGTAGGAGCAGGCCCTGTCCAATGATTATGATAGAAATCAGTCCATTTGGCATAGAACTCTTTTCCTTTATCCTTTTCGTCAGCAATATAATTAAAGTCGTCCGACTGTGGATGAAGTTTCCACACCATACCGTCACCAGCATTAGCTGGTACAGGATAGATGTCCCACTCGTATGATTTATTATTTAAATTTTCTGCTGCACATGCAAATTGCAACGATGCTAAACAAATAGTAAACAGTTTTCTCTTCATGGTATCTTAATTTAAATTAGAATAATTTATTTACGTTCTTTTGATTCACCCTTAGCAGTATGTGTCTGCAATGTCCAAGTAGAAAATCTCATTATACTCTGGTAATCAGAACTGTTGTATATATGAGTAAGACCCCATCTCAATATTTCGGTAGGTTCTTTTTCGGCATCTGCACTACGGTTCAGACCAATGGCATGTGGTGCACCCTTTACTACAGACATTATCTCAAAGTTTATTCCGTCAGGCGACCACTGAAGTGTATTCTTTTCAGGACCATCGGTAGTAATAAGAGAAGCTATACCTCCTTTATAAGGCCAGACGCAGACTTCATGCCCACTGTTTGAAATAGGATTATATTCCGATTTCACATACGGACCCATAGGATTTTCAGCAATAGCCACACCGTGTTTGATTTCACGACCACCCCATGTTATTTCTTCTCCCATACGTTCTCCTTTGTAATACATATAGAACTTACCATTATAAGGTATTATACACGGGTCGTGTACCTTATGACTGTCGAAATCGCCTTTCGATACAACCTTGAATCTGTTATCCTCATCGCCTTCCCATTCGCCGGTATCAGAAGGTTCCAGTACTGGCTTGTCTGTCTTGGTCCACAGTCCTTCGGGGGAATCAGCACATGCCATACCGATAGTATTCTTAACACGGACTGTATAAGGAGATTTTACAGCCTGATAGCAAAGATAATACTTTCCTTTCCATTCCATTACCTCAGGAGTGAAAACAGAACGATCGTCGTAAGCACCCTTTTCACCACGCTTCACTGCAATTCCCTGCTCTTTCCATGTCAATCCATCCTTTGATGTGGCATACCATATATCGCATCTGTCCCACGGGAAAACCTTATCTTTCTCTATATCTCCAGCAAATCCCTGGGTAGGTCCATAGCTCTTTGAATACCACACATAATATGTATCACCTATTTTCAGCATTGCACTCGGGTCTCTTCTTACTACGCCCTCTTCATAAGCAAGATCACCTTTAAGTGGTTCCATCTTATACTCAAAGAACCATTTATTGTCGTGATTTTCCCATTTCATGGCACGTTTCATAGCTGCACTTAACTTATTTCCCTTAGGTATTCCCAATGAATCGGCCTTACGCTCATCATAATTCTGAGTGTCGTCAACGGCAATAGTCTGTGTATTGCCTGTATTTCCGCATGCTGCCAATAGCGACATCATGCCGGCTGCAAAAATAATTTTTCTCATACTATACTTTATTTTATATTAATTGCTAGTTTATTCGACTGTAATTCACTTGTTTCTGCACTGATATTCAGTACCGATGTTTTTTCTGTTGACTGAAGCATCAGCATACATCTTCCCTGATATGTCATAATCTCCTTGCTTTGATATGGAGATACGTTCTTTACATTTCCATTGTCTATACCCAACAGACGGTACTCTCCATCGATGTTGAACTTAAGCATCTGTTCTGTTGTCTTTACAGGATTACCTTTTTTGTCTGTAAGCTGGGCTGTGACATGCAGAACATCCTTTCCATTTGCTGCGATACTTTGTTTGTCAACCGCTAGCAATATCGAATGTTCTTTGCCTGAAGTCCTTATAGCTGTAGTGGTATTACCTAACTTATTTTTTCCTTTTGCGGTAATAGTGCCAGGCTTGTACTGAACTGCCCATTTATAGATATGATCCTCAAAATCGTCTATATACTTCTTTCCCATCGACTTGCCGTTAACGAAAAGTTCCACTTCATCACAATTGGAATATATTTCTACTATTACCGAGTCACCTTTCTGATAATTCCAGTGAGAGTTTACATCATCCCAAACCCATAATCTTCTATCCCATTCATGTCCTTTCTTATCAGTAAAGCCATCTTTTACCTGGAGATACGAAGATTTGTCTGGAGTCTGTGAATATATAGCAATAAAAGGCTTGTCAGTCCACAATGATTTCATCATGTCGTACGAAGGCTTCACATAGCCGCACATATCCAGGAGACCACATCCTATTGACTTTTGAGGCCATCTTGAAAGGCGGCTTCCACTTTCTCCCAGATAATCGACTCCTGTCCATATAAACATACCCGGAACGAAATCTCTTTCAATCACCGCCTTCCATTCGTGCCACTGACCAAGATTTTCTGTACCCATTATAGGTTTGTCAGGATAATTCTTCTTAGCATAATCATACATCACGCGTCTGTAGCTGAAACCAGCCACATCAAGTGCATCGATATATCCTGTCTCAAAACTTATGGAAGGCAGGATGCAGTTGGCGGTAACCACTCGTGTAGTATCCATCTGGCGTGTCCATGCTGCTAATTTTTGCGCTGTACGACCAATGTCGTATGCTTGTTTAGGCTGGATTTTCCACATTTCTCTGATTTTTTCTTTAGAGTATGGAGGCTGGTTCCAGAAGTAATTACCGTTGGAATCGGCTCCAAAGAAACCTGTTGCCTCACGGCATCCGGTATAAGTCCATTCTATTTCATTACCTATACTCCACTGGAAGATACAGGCATGATTACGGCTTCTCCTCATTACGTTTTTCAAATCCCTTTCAGCCCATTCCTGGAAATGCTCACAATAACCATGAGTAGGATAGTCTTCTACCGTTTCCTTCATATTGAGCCTTTTATCTTTGGGATAATCCCACTCATCGAAGAACTCTTCCTGGACCAGAAGACCTATCTCATCGCACAAAGACAGAAACTCATCCGCTCCCGGATTGTGCGAAAGGCGGATGGCGTTACATCCTCCTTCCTTAAGGGTTTTCAGACGTCGGTACCACACATCGCGTATCATTGCTGTGCCAACTATACCGGCATCATGATGCAGGCATACTCCTTTTATCTTCATATTTTTTCCGTTAAGGAAGAAACCTTTGTCTGCATCAAAGTGGAATGTTCGTATACCGAACCTGACAGTGTTTTCAGAAATGACTTCATCGCCATTCTTAATACGGGTCTCGGCTGTATAGAGGACTGGTATCTCGACGCTCCACAAATCCGGCTGTTTTATCTCCGATACGATGTCGATAATTTTCTCCTCACCAGCATTCAGTTTTATACTGAAGACCTCAAAGGCTGCGATATTGCCTTTATTATCTTTATACACTATCTCAACAACAGCTGTTCTGGGTTCAGAGTAACTGTTGCGCACGGTAATTTGGTTGTTTACTTTAGCATATTTATCAGTAACCACGGGAGTAGTGACAAATGTTCCCCAAACCGGAATATGCAGTCTGTCGGTTACAATCATTTTCACATCCCTGTATATACCTGAACCGGTGTACCATCTGCTGTCGGCATAATGGTTGTGGTCGACCCTTACAGTCATGCGGTTATCCTCATTGGGATTGAGATAGTCTGTGACATCAAAATAAAAAGGAGCATATCCCGAAAGATGATATCCAAGTTTTTTGCCATTTATCCAATACTCAGAATTATTATATACTCCATCGAACACTATATAGCATTTCTGATTTGCGCTGATTGTTGTGGGAAATGATTTGCTATACCATCCTATTCCTCCCTGAAGGAAAGCTACACACCCTTCGCCAGAGATGGAGTCGTAAGGCAGACCAACACTCCAGTCGTGTGGCAGGTTCACTTTCTTCCATTCATCACCAGGGACATAAGAAGTATATGAATAATGAGCAGAATCTTTCAGTACGAATTTCCAATCTTTATTGAAATCAACATTTGAATCAGATGCTGAAACCTTTAGGGTTGATAATAGGATTATTAAAGCTAAAAGATTTTTATTTCTCATAATCTTAGGTTTTACATGTTTTTTTGATGTCATAAAACTATATCTTTCACTTATAATATATGAGGGGGATATTAATGTGATATAGGGTGGGAAATCAGAATTTTACATCTGCCCTGTATTCCACCGTCACCTACAACCTTTACAAAGGATGTTCCTTTCTTCCCTCTTATGGTTCTCAGGACAAACAGACACTTTCCGTTATATGTCCTTATACTATTGTTTATGACGTTGATGTTCAAATCTTCTATCGAAGGCGATCCATTGTCGAGTCCGGCAAGTTCAAACTTGTCGTCGAGGATTATCCTCACATCCGAAGGTATATCGACTACTGTGTTTCCTTTTTTATCTTCAATGGATACTTCTACATGGATAAGGTCATAACCGTTGTCGGTAGCTGTTTTGCGGTCGCAGTTCAGTGCCAGACGGCACGGCTTGCCGCTTGTGGACAAAGTGTCTTTCGACAATATTCTGTCGCCGTCCTTGCCTACCGCAAGGAGTGTTCCTTCCTTGTATGCCACCTTCCACATCAGTATATTATGCTCCATGAAATCGCTGCGTTTCTTTGTTCCCAACGATTTGCCGTTCAGAAACAGTTCCACTTCTGGGGCGTTGGTATATACCTGTACCAGTATGTCCTCGTCCCTGCGGTACTTCCATTTATCGCGTGTGTCGTACCACTCCCAGCGTCTGATCCATCCCGGGCGTGGAGTGTAGGTGAAACTTCCGTCAGCATCCATCTTGAACTCGCTTTCTTTTTCAGGTATTGTTACAATATGGGTTTTCGGTGTGTCTTTCCACAGACATTCAAAGAAATGGCCACGCGCTGTCTTGTTGCCCACGAAATCGAAGAAAGAACAGTCTCCACCCCTTGCAGGCCATGGACCGTTCTCGCCAAGATAGTCGAATCCTGTCCACACGAAGATGCCCGCTATGTACTTCTTGTCGGCCACGGCTGTCCATTCAAAGAGCTGACCAACATTCTCCGAACCGATAATAGGCTGATATGGATATAGCTTATGGTCGATTTCATAATATTTGTCTTTATAGTTATATCCCACTACATCAAGCACGTCTGTATATCCGGAGAGACGCGAAACTGACGGAACAACGACTCCTGAAGAGACGGGACGGGTAGTGTCCACATCCTTAACCCAACCGGCAAGGACAGCGGCTGTTTCAGCCAAATCGTCTTTTCCTCCTGACAGACGGTTGAACTCTTTCAGTATAGACTTGTTGTCTGTTTCCGGGTCGCCCGTATGGATAAGCCCCTTGAACCCTTTATTGTCTTTGCTCGATGCCCAGTAATATGGATAGGTCCATTCTATTTCATTGCCTATACTCCAGAGTATCACGCAAGGATGATTTCTGTCTCGCCTGATGAACGACTTGAGGTCGTGCTCGGCATGCGTATCGAAGTATCTGGTATATCCTATTGATATGCTGTCGGGCGCATCTTCCTTAGCTCGCTCAGTAATCCACTTTTTCTTTGCTACCTTCCATTCGTCGATAAATTCATTCATTACAAGAAGTCCCAGACTGTCGCACATTTCCAGCAGACTTTCCGAATGCGGATTATGGGCTGTACGTATGGCATTGCAGCCTATGGAACGAAGTTTCAGAAGGCGTCGCAACAGGGCATCATCGTATGCGGCAACACCCATACATCCCAAGTCGTGGTGTATGTTCACTCCTTTTATTTTTACGGATTTTCCGTTTAGAAGGAAGCCTTCATCCGCATCGAATTTAATGTTGCGGATACCAAATTTTGTTGTTTTCTTATCCATCACATATCCGTCAGAAGCAATCAGAGTAGTATGAAGCTCATACATCGAAGGCGTTTCAAGACTCCAGAGATGACAATTCTCCAGTTCAACAGATGCAGTGAACTCATTGAAATCGCCTTTCAGGGCAACAAAATCATCGGAAACAGAAGCTATTGTCTTGCCGTCGTACACTACTTCGTGCTTCACGGTGACTCCTTTTACACCTGTTCCAGCATTCTTCACCTCGCATACCACATTCACCATCGAACGGTTGCCTACCTGTGGTGTGGTAACGAATATTCCGTCTGAAGGAATATAGAGCTCGTTTCTTAGAATAAGACTCACATTCCTGTATATACCGGCACCGACATACCATCTGCTGTCGGCATACGCTCTTCTGTCAACGCAGACAGTTATTGTATTCATCGAACCTTTTGGTTTCAGATATTGAGTAAGTTCATATTCAAATCCCACATATCCGTTAGGACGGAATCCCAACAGATGCCCGTTTATCCAAACCTTTGAGTTATTATATACACCTTCGAAATGAATGAACACTTTTTTCCCATTCATATCATCCGAGGTGAGAAAATTCTTCATGTAAATCCCCACACCGCCAGGCAGAAAACCATTGCTTCCGGCTGTCTGAGTCTTGGTATATCCTTCGCTAATACTCCAGTCGTGAGGCAGACACACATCCTCCCACTTTATATCTGGACTCAGGAACAAAGTGTCCTGAGGCACGAAGCCTGCTGGTTTGCTGAATTTCCAATCGAAGTTGAAATCCACTTTAGTGGAGGTTCCGGCATAACAGAATCCGGACAGAAAGATAGTTAAGACTGTGATAATGTTTTTTATGGTCATATCGATTTTCAGATTAATATTAATGACAAAAATAATTTCAAAAGTGTAAAAACAAAAAAACTCTCCATTTATATTTCAGATATCAACGGAGAGTTTCATCATTTAAAAAAATAAAACATTTTATAAAGTTACTCCTTGCTTAAGGATAGCTATTTCCCGGTATCCCTTCTTTTCGTTCAGTGCCTGCTTTCCGCTTGCCACTTCCACCACAAAGTCTATAAAACGTCTGCTTAAAGATTCCATGCTTTCTCCCTCTACCAGAGTTCCGGCATTGAAATCAATCCACGTATGTTTCTGCTCGTACAGCGGTGTGTTGGTCGATACCTTCACGGTTGGAACGAATGTTCCGAACGGTGTTCCTCGACCTGTTGTGAACAGTACGATATGGCATCCGGCAGAAGCAAGAGCCGTACTTGCCACAAGGTCGTTGCCCGGTGCGCTCAACAGATTAAGTCCGTGTGTTGTGACACGGTCGCCATATTTCAGAACATCCTCCACCATCGAGCTTCCCGACTTCTGTGTACATCCCAATGATTTCTCCTCAAGTGTAGAAATACCTCCCGCCTTGTTTCCCGGCGAAGGATTTTCATATATAGGCTGGTCATTGCAGATGAAGTAGTTCTTGAAGTCGTTTATCATGGTCACTGTATCGTCGAATATCTCCTGCGTACGGCAACGGTTCATGAGCAGTGTCTCGGCTCCGAACATTTCAGGTACCTCCGTGAGGACTGTTGTCCCACCCTGGGCAACAAGATAGTCAGAGAACACCCCAAGCATCGGATTGGCCGTGATACCGGACAGTCCGTCAGACCCGCCGCACTTGAGTCCTATACGCAGTTTTGACAGGGGGACATCAGTCCGCTTGTCTTCCCTGGCTATGGCATACATCTCACGAAGAAGTTTCATACCCTCTTCTATCTCATCATCTACTTTCTGAGAAACAAGGAAACGGATCCTTTGGGTATCATAGTCACCTATAAACTCGCGAAAGGCATCAGGCTGGTTGTTCTCACAGCCAAGACCTACGACAAGGACAGCTCCGGCATTGGGATGAAGGACCATGTCGCGCAATATCTTACGGGTATTCTCATGGTCGTCACCCAACTGCGAGCATCCGTAGTTATGAGGGAAAGATATAATGGAGTCAACCCCCTCGCAATCTGTTTCCTTGCGAAGCTGTTCGGCCAACTGGTTTGCTATTCCGTTCACGCAACCCACCGTAGGGATAATCCATATCTCATTACGTATGCCGGCTTCTCCGTTGGCACGCAAATATCCTTTGAATGTACGGTTCTCGTTCGAAAAAGTCTGTTTCTCGAACTTCGGAGTGTAAGTATATGTACTCAGACCGGAAAGGTTAGTCTTAACAGTTTTCTCGTTCAGCAGATGTCCTTTCCTGACTTCTTTCACAGTGTGCGATATAGGGAAACCGTATTTTATCACCATATCACCTTCTGCAAAATCCTTCAAGGCAATCTTATGACCGGCAGGTATATCCTCAGCCAGTTCTATAAAATTGCCGTTTACCTCTATTATAGTACCCTTGGACAATGGGTGCAGTGCCACAGCCACATTGTCCGCAGGGTTTATCTGGATATATTCAGTCATAACAAACTAACATTTATAAATTGAAGAATACAGGTAGAAGTATCAATCTACAAGGTCTTTTACTGTCTGAAGCATTTCTTCGCTCTGGATTTTGTTGATATAGTAAATTACACGGTCTGCCAGTCCCGGGATGGTATTAAGGTCTTCACCCCAGATGGAAGTATCGGCGAGAACTGTCTTCACAAGATTTTCTACCGAGCCATCGTTCCACAAACTTGTAAGCATCGCCATGATTTCCGGTGCATCGTTAGGAACTATCTCTACACCATCGGCACGCTTTCCACCTTTGTAGTATACTATGATGGCTGCAAGACCGAGGACGAGTCCTTCAGGAAGAACACCCTTGCGTTTCAGATATTCCTTCACTCCCGGAAGGTCGCGTGTGGCATACTTAGGGAATGAGTTAAGCATGATTGATGTCACCTGATGATCCACGAAAGGATTGTTGAAACGTTCAAGAACGTCATCTGCAAACTTCTTAAGTTCTTCTTTCGGTAAGTTAAGGGTTTCCATCAGCTCGTCGAACATCACACGTTTGATGAACTTACCTATCACCTCATGCCGGCAAGCATCTCTCACGATATTGACGCCCGAAAGGAATGCCACCGGCGACAATACAGTGTGAGGACCGTTCAGGAGAGTCACCTTGCGTTCATGATATGGCTCCTCCGACGGGACGAACAGAACGTTCAGCCCCGCCTTGTTTGCAGGAAATTCTTCGGCAACCGATTCCGGTGCTTCGATTACCCACAGGTGAAAAGCCTCACCCTGTACAACTAAATTGTCATCAAAGTCTAGTTTAGTTTTTATGTTATCTATGTCTTTACGAGGGAATCCCGGTACGATGCGGTCCACCAGTGTGGCATATACACCACATACTGTTTCAAACCATGACTTGAACTCTTCACCAAGGTTCCACAATTCAATATACTGATAGATTGTTTCCTTCAGTTTGTGACCGTTGAGGAAGATAAGCTCGCATGGGAAGATGATAAGTCCTTTCGACTTGTCGCCGTTGAAATGTTTGAATCTGTGATAAAGCAACTGTGTCAGCTTGCCCGGATAAGAGTTTGCAGGAGCATCTTCGAGCTTGCACGACGGATCGAAGTTGATACCTGCTTCAGTAGTGTTCGAGATTACGAATCTCATCTCAGGCTGTTCTGCCAGTGCCATGAAATCATTATACTGGCTATATGGATTCAGGGCACGGCTGATGACATCAATCATTCTGAATGAGTTCACCACCTCGCAATTGTTAAGTCCCTGAAGATTGACATGATAAAGACAGTCCTGAGCATTGAGGGCATCAACCATACCTTTATCTATAGGTTGCACCACAACAACACTGCTGTTGAAATCTGTCTTTTCATTCATATTCGAGATAATCCAGTCAACGAACGCACGAAGGAAATTGCCTTCACCAAACTGTATGATACGTTCCGGACGTACTGCCTTTACTGCAGTCTTATTATTTAAAGCTTTCATTGTAATGTCAAAAATTAAAATTGATAAAATTAAAATTCAACCAACATTCTGAATACCTTACCTGGATTTCCCGACCATTTCTGCAGAGCCTCACCTGCCTCTTCAGGTTTCACTACGGCAGAGATAAGTTCGTTCATCGGGCAATTTCCATTCTGAAGATAATGTATCACGGCACGGAAATCCTCAGGCATTGCATTGCGCGAACCGCGTATGTCGAGTTCCTTCTGAACAAAATATTTTGTCTGGAAAGCCACTTCACTCTTGGCATAGCCTATACATGCCACACGACCTGTGAAAGCAACAATATCAATGGCAGTTACGTATGTGACAGGACTGCCCACAGCTTCTATCACCACATCAGCCATATAACCGTCAGTAAGTTCCCTTACTCTTTCAACCACATTTTCTGTCTTAGAATTGATAACCATCGATGCACCGAGACGTTTTGCCAGTTCAAGTTTCTCGTCATCAATATCCATGGCTATTACTCTTGCTCCACGAAGCGATGCCCTTACTATGGCACCAAGTCCAATCATTCCGCAACCTATCACGGCCACAGTATCAATGTCAGTTACCTGTGCTCTTGAGACGGCATGGAAACCTACGCTCATAGGCTCAATCAATGCACATTCCTTATCCGAGAGGCCGGCAGCCGGAATAACCTTTGTCCAAGGGAGGACAAGGAACTCCTGCATCGAACCGTTACGCTGAACGCCCAAAGTCTCGTTGTGTTCGCAGGCATTGACACGTCCGTTGCGGCATGAGGCACACTTTCCGCAGTTGGTATATGGATTTACAGTCACGTTCATTCCCTTCTCGAAACCGACAGGAACGCCTTCGCCTATTTCCTCTATCACAGCACCCACTTCATGTCCCGGGATAACAGGCATCTTGACCATAGGATTTCTTCCAAGGTAAGTATTAAGGTCGGAACCACAGAATCCGACATATTTGATACGAAGTAAAATTTCTCCGACTCCAAGTGTTGGTTTAACTATATCAGCTACTTGAACCTTTCCGGCTTCAGTAATTTGAACAGCTTTCATAATCTATGTATTTATTTAAATTTGTTATTGTATTATTTTAATGATGTTTTTTCTCTATCTTATAACCTTTCCAGCCATAATATGCTGTAAAGAAGAAACATATCAGAGGTATTATATATGCCACCTGATAGAAATCCGCGTTATGATTCATCACAAATGCGGTAAACTGAGGGATACATGCATTACCTATAATAGCCATTACAAGGAATGCCGAACCACTCTTGGTGTCCTCGCCGAGGTCGCGTAGAGCAAGTGAGAATTGGGTAGGATACATGATTGACATGAAAAACGACACTGCAAGCATGGCATAAAGTCCTGTCATACCACCGAACATAATAATTACTCCACACAGTATGATATTTACTATAGCGTATGTAAGCAGCATATCCTGAGGTCTGAATTTCGACATTAGCATAGTACCTATCCATCTGCCGCCAAGGAAAGCCAGCATATACAGTCCGAAGAATGTGGTCGCCTCATCCTCCGACAGACCTGCATACATGCAGCAGTAAACCAGGAACAGGCTGTTGATGGCTGTCTGCCCTCCGTTATAGAAGAACTGTGCGATGACTCCCCATCTCAGATGCTTGCGTTTCAACACTGCAAAATTGATAAGCTTGCCCTTCTCTCCGTGCGATTCTTCGTTATCTATGTCTGGAAGTTTACACAGTGTAAACACTACTGCAAGAATGATGAGTAACACGGCAAGAACCAGATAAGGCATCTTCATGGAGTCTGTCTCCATCTGGATAAATCCTTCCCAGCCTCCCGGGAAGTCGGCAGGCAGCGTTTCGCGCGTATAGTTCTGTCCGGTAAGTATAAGCTTGCTCAGAAACATTGCGGAGATGAAAGCACCAAGACCGTTGAACGACTGTGCAAGATTCAATCTTCGCGAAGCCGTGTCATGTGTACCCAAAGCTGTCACATACGGATTGGCAGCCGTCTCAAGAAAGCACATTCCCGTTGCCATAATAAAGAAGATTACAAGATATGCCCAGTATTCCTTTATCTCAGCTGCAGGGAAGAAAAGCAGACCTCCGATAGCAGCAAGAATGAGACCGACTATTATACCCGACTTATAGCTGAAACGTTTCATGAACATTGCTATCGGTATGGGAAACAGGAAGTAGGCCAGCCAATAGGCAGATTCAGTGAACGAGGCCTCGAAAGCATTCAGTTCACAGGTTTTCATCAACTGCCTGATCATTGTAGGCAACAGATTACTGCTGATAGCCCACATGAAGAACAAGCTGAATATCAGTAAAAGCGGTATAAAATATTTGTTTTTCATTCTGACATGTTTTTAATATAAGGTAACTCAGGCAGATTCTTGAAACCGTAAAAGGCTTTCGCGTTCTCGCCCAAGAAAAGTTTTTTGCTTCTCTCTTCCAATTCTTTTGATTTAATCACAAAGTCGTACGACATTTTGTAGGTGATGGCTGTAATTGTGCGCGGATAGTCGGAACCCCACATCAGTTTCTCGAAACCGACAAGGTCGGCAGCTTCGTTGATAGCCCTTATAGCACCGTTGAACGGATAGAACTCGTCATTGAACAGCCATGTGATACCGCCAGACTCAATCATTACATTTTTATGGCGGGCAAGCATTATCTGCTTCTTCCAGTCCGGTTTTGTAACCATGCCGAAATGACCGATGGCTATTTTCAAACCCGGACATTCTGAAATGATTTCTTCCATCTCGCCAACCTGAAGGTCTCCCTCTATCATATCTATGGAAAGAATCACTCCTTTATCTTCCATCAAATGAAACATCTTCATCATTTCGTCCGAATTGAGCATCACCCTTCCGTCCTTTAGCTGCAGACGGTGTCCTGGAATCTTTATGGCCTTAAACCCTTTGTCTATAAGTTCAACAGTCTGATTAAAGTAACCCTGCTTCCTGAATTCACACATACCGCACACAAAAAACCTGTCGGGATAATTTGTCATGACCTCTAGTAGATAGTCATTCTGTATACCATCGATATACTCCTGAGTAACAACAGCTCCTCCAACCTGGGCATAGTTCATATTTGCCAGGAAAACCTCTGCCGTATTTCTTCCGTCAATCATAAAGGGAGGAAGCATTTGTCTCACCTCCCCCATAAACAATGATTGACCATTCTCTGTAGTTTTTATTTTCAGGCCATCTACTTCAGTATCCTGATAAAGCCACAGATGTGAGTGAGCGTCAATTATTGTATAATCCATAGCAACAGTATTTATGAATTTGCCCAACTTACTCTTTGTTGATCACCTATTATCTCCTTAACCTTTTCCACAAGACTCCAGTCGATAGGTTCCTCAATGTATTTAATATTCTGAAGTACAGATTCTGATTTTGCCGAACTGAACAGTGTTGTAGGTATTCTTGGGTTACTAACAGAGAACTGTACTGCAAGCTTCTCAATAGGATATCCCTGTTCCTTACAAAACTTCGCAGCCTTTGCACATGCCTCAATCAGTGATTTTGGGGCTGGATGCCATTCAGGAACACCTCTCTGTGTGAGAAGTCCCATACCAAATGGTGAAGCGTTTATCACCCCTACACCCTTTTCATCGAAATAATCGAGGAAGTCAACAAGTTTGTCATCGTTAAGCGAATAGTGACAGAAATTAAGCACCGCCTCAACTGTGTCCGGAGCTGCATGGTCAATAACCCATTTCAGGTTTTCAAGCTGAAGGTCGGTTATACCCACATGACCCACCAGGCCTTTCTCCTTCAGTTCCACCAGAGCAGGCAATGTTTCGTTCACCACCTGGTTCATATCCGAAAACTCAACATCGTGAACATTGATAAGGTCAATATGATCTATATTCAGACGTTCCATACTTTCGTATACACTTTCCTGTGCGCGCTTGCCCGAGTAGTCCCATGTATTAACACCATCCTTGCCATAACGTCCCACCTTGGTTGAAAGTATGAACGATTCTCTTGGCAACTCCTTAAGAGCCTTACCCAGTACTGTTTCTGCCTTATAATGTCCGTAATATGGAGAAACATCAATAAAGTTCAGTCCATGTTCTACTGCTGTAAAAACAGACTGTATAGCCTCACTTTCTTTAATAGAATGAAAAACTCCACCCAACGAAGATGCACCATAACTCAATACAGGCACTTTCAGTCCTGTCTTTCCCAATTCACGATATTCCATTTTGAAAAAGAATTTAAAGGTTAATTTTTTACTCTATTTATTATTCATACAGATAGAACATACGTTCCATCATCTGCCATTTCTCGTCCGATGTGGCTCCCTCGGCACACTGCTGAAATTTTGCCACATATTCCTCCCATTCGGCCTGACGAGGCAGAGTGGCAAGCTTTGCCATTGCTTTATCCCAGTCAAAATTCAGAGGAGTTTCCACTATCATAAAAAGTTTAGACCCCAATATGTATATTTCCATTTCCAGAATTCCCACTTCACGTATTCCGGCACGTATCTCAGGCCATGACTCTTCCTTACTGTGAGCCTTCCTGTAGGCTTCAATCAATTCCGGATTGTCACGCAGACTCAAAGTCTGACAATATCTTTTCACTGGCTGAGAATAACTTTTCACTTTATATCCTTCTGTCTTCATGATATTATTAATATTATTATGTTAGTATTACATTTCACTTTCTTTATATTTTCGATGATGCTAAAGTATGAAGTATCCATCAAAACAATAGAGGAGATTTTTAAAAAAGAAAGAGGGGATATTATACCCCCTCTTTTTCGACATTTTTACCCCTCATAAAGGAGATAAAAAGTCACCCCAAACTCTATAAAAATCAAAACAGATTGAACTGCATTCCTGTGTAGAAAAATCCCTGGTTGGATTTCGGATTCCAATACGTCATCACCGTCAACGGGATTTCATATTTCATTACCCGAAGTTTATAAATTACATTCAAGGACACCTGAGTAATTCCTGCCGATTCGGCATACATGGTTCTGTTCACCATTTCCCCACTTTCATTTCTTGAATTTCTTAATGCGAAAGCTGTTCCAATACCAGGACCGACCCTTAGCTTTTCGTTCTGATAGATGAGATGGTATAGCCCACATATACGAAACTGGAGTATATGTTCTTGCTGTTGTCCAGATCCCTGTCGCGACCGTAAACAAGTGTAGAGAGGCTCAACTCCAGCGGAAATTTCCTGTCGCCCGTATAATTGAGCATAAGGTCTATAAAACGTCCCGTCTCATCAGGCTTATAGTTGAAGAACTCCTTATTATTATATGTAGCCCCCGGCGAGAAATTATATGTATCTATAGCCTTAATCTGAAACCTGCCATGAGTATATATTATATACTGGCTCAGCTCCTTATAACTCCCCCTGGTGTTCGATCCGCCAAGGAAACCGACGGTAAACCTCCCCGATGGGTCGGAAACCGACAAATCGGACGAGAGAATCAGTCCGTCGGCCACTTCAATGCCACGCCATAGAATCATGTTCTGTAGAGTAGTACTGAAATGAAGCTGAGCCTGAACATTTGCTGACAAAAATATAAATACTGGAATTAACAGTCGCTTTTTATACTTACAGGTATCCAATGATAATATATGTATCATACTCAGAGCAGTAGAAAATCGGTTTTAAATTATTATTATGGATTTATTTGTCGAAATACTCTATAAGATTATAAACATTCCAGTTAATATCCGACATGTATTTGGTCAATGATGTATAAGGTTTATAGTTATAATCGAGCATACCTTTATTGCAATCCTCATCATCCAGATACTTGAAGAAAACCCATCCTACACAATTCTTGGCTTCGAGCAGTCCCAAGGTAAAATGCTGGTAAGCGAATCCACGGTTTTGCTGGTCGCGTACCACGAAACCGGCTCCACTTGAGTTGTCAAGCTTAGTATCCTCACCCTTGGTATAGAATTCCGTTACCATGAAAGGAGTACCGCCCGCCTGGTTCTTCCAGCCATCCATGTAGCCTTTTTCAGGCGACCATTTACTATAATAATTTATGGAAATGACATCACAATATTTTCCCGCTGCCTTAATTATATAACTGTTGTATTTAGGAAGGCTGTGCAGGCGTGAACCCAGATAAAGCAATTCAGGGTCCTTCGATGCCTTAACCGCATTCTTTATGGCAGAATAATATTTTTCCGCACAAATACCGGCAAACTCATTGTTCAGTTCATCCGTTACATCAGAAACATTTGCACTCTTGTCCTTATCCGTCATAAACTTGGCGGCTGCAATATAAGCAGGATCCTGCTTGTTTGAAATTTTCAGGAATCTGTCGAGCAGCCTGTTTCCCCATGTAGAGAAGTCTATCTCATTATCCGAGAAGAATCCCAACACATCCGGGTTGTTTCTGAACATGCCGAAAGCATCCGAATTGAGATACTCCTTGCACCATTCATCCCATCCATCATAAAACACAAGACCTATCTTAAGATTCACGTTCTGCCCCGGATAGCTAATTCCCTTGCTATTCTTGAACTCTGCAAGGAATGAAAAGGAAGGAGCCTGTGTCAGAGGACTTGAAGCCGATTTATTATAATCATTTACAGCCTTGTCGCCTTCTTCCTTACCGAAAGCGCAGACACTATGAAATCCTATTTCAGAGAATTGTTTCTGCGACTTTGCCACCCAGTCATCTACTGAACTGTAAAGCTTGCCGAAAGCTGAGCTGTTGCCATCCATTCTGAATGAGGCGATACCCCTTACATAATATGGATAACCTTCGGGGTCGACTATCCAACTTCTTCCATTTGAGTTTTTCTCAACCCTGAACCGTCCGGTAGCCTTGAATTTTTGCCCTTTTGCGTATGAGCCATATTTATTCACGCTTTGCAAATACTCATCCTGTGTTTTTGTCTGCTGTTCATAACCAACCAGGTATGGCAATATCCTTGTCTTTGCCTCTATAAAAGCCTTGTCAGGTTTTTCCGCATACTCGACAATTATCGGTTGATACTGCTTGGTGCTATTAGGATAGGTTTCAGCAGGACCGGGAACAGGCAGTTGCAGTTCCACATCATCATCGTCATTATCGCCTGCATTGTCGCCGGGAGTATTATAGTCCTCCACATTCCCCGGTTGTGAGTAAATAACCTCAGGCGGAATATATGAGAACTCTTCCTGAGGGTCTTCACATGACAAAGCGAAGAACGGAACACTCAAGCAAATGGTTTTAGTAATAATAGTAGAATATTTCATTGTTGCAAATATTTAGTAAATTAATATAAATCCCATGTCCTGATTGTATCCCCCCATCGGTGGTCTATCGGGAACTCCATTTCTCCCCATGCCTTAACAGAAGTCCAAGGTTGGTCGGCATCAGTCCAGAACGGGTCAGAGGCAGGCAATCCCAACGGAAGGAATGCAAGTGTAGTCATATACAGGCTGCCATTGTTTGTATAATGATTCGAAATGCCAGTCTGATGTCCGCAGAATCCTATGGTGAGGAATCCGCCCTCATTAAAGTTATTGCCCGACTTGAACATACGTTTCATACACGCTGTCAGCGCACATCTCACCTGTGCTTTCGATACTCCCGCCGGCAACTCATTATACCATGCTATAAGAGCCAGTGGCTGCATTGTTGCCATACGGTAAGGTATAGAGCGTCCGAAAACAGGGAATGTTCCTTCAGGAGATATGAAACGCTCCAGAATCATGGCGAACCTCTGTGCCCTCATCAATGCCCTGTCATAGTACTTGCGATAGTCGAAACGTGTCCTCACGCCCGATTCCATTATTGCATGTATAGATTCGAGATACATAGGATGGAACACATAACTGCTATAATAATCGAATGCAAAGTGCTGTCCGTCTGCGTACCATCCGTCGCCTACATACCATTCCTCCACCTTGCGGAAAGTAGAATTTATACGATATGTATCCTGTCCGGCATCAATTTTGGCAAGGAAGCTTTCAATGGTGGCCGAGAACAGCAGCCAGTTAGTGTAAGGAGGGTCAATGCGTCGGAGACCTTTGAACTCTTTTATGTAGCGTTCCTTTGTTGTCTGGTCCAGCGGTTTCCACAGCTGGTCGAACGCGCGCAGGAAACTTTCCGCAATATAGGCAGCATCAACCAGTGCCTGACCATGACCGTTCCACAACAGATAATCCGGACTATTAGGGTCCACCGCATTTGCATAACTCTTCAATGCCCATTCTTTCAGTTGCTTGCGCTGCTGTCCTTCTGCTGTATCATCGTCAGGCAGGCTCAACCATGGAGCTATACCGGCCATGAGACGTCCGAAAGTTTCCATATATGCAACCTTCTTGTTACGGTTATCCCAGTTTGGACTTACCTCAAGAATCATATTTTTCTGCAGTTCCCCTTTCGCCATATTGCTCAACACAGGAGCAGCCATCCTGTAAGCCATATCCGTCCAGTATTTTCTTGTCTCGTTGTTGTTTGCCTCGAGATAACGCACATACTCGCAAGCGGCAAGAAGGAATGCGCCTACCCCAAAGTTGGCAGTCGACTTGGCGTCAACCACCTGTCCCGGAATAGCCTTTTCACCGATTGGCTGGACATAACCCACCGACCAGTCTTTCTGCAGTGCAGTCTTGGTAAGATATTTCCATGCTTTCTCCACTACAGGCATAAATTCATCCTTGTCAAGATAACCGTTGTTTATCCCCCAAAGCATACCGTAAGTGAAGAAAGCGGTACCGCTTGTTTCCGGTCCCGGAGCATGTTCCGGATCCATCATACTTCTTGTCCAGTAGCCCTCCGGCTGCTGCAGACATGCAACCGCCTTTGCCATACGCACAAACTTATCCTCGAAAAAAGACAGATGCTCATAACCCTCCGGCAGGTCCTTCAGCACCTTTGCCAGAGCGGCAAGCACCCATCCGTCGCCTCTTGCCCAGAAATCCTTCTTTCCGTTCAGACTCTTATGCTTGGGATAAACATATTTTGCGTCGCGATAATAGAGTCCTTCCTCCTCATCATACATTATTGAGTCCGACGTACAAAGATATTCATACAGTTTCTTAAGATACCGGTGATTATGCGTAATCTTATACATCTTCGTCATTACCGGCATCACCATATAAAGTCCGTCGCTCCACCACCAGTAATCCTTACGCGGTGTGCTCATCTGGTACTCCATGACTTCGCGTGCACGCTTGATTTTATAATTCTCCGGCATGATGTTATACAAGTCCGCATAAGTCTGGAAGCACACCTGATAATCGCCGAACAGCACATAATCATCCTTTACCCCGTATTTATACTTCCATTCAGATTTGTTGTTGCTTTTCGCACCCATCCACTGGTTATACTCAGCCCATGCCTCCGAATACTTTCTGTATTCTTCTTTCCCAGTAAGGAAATAGGCTTCCATATTACCGGTGTGATATGCCGCATAATCCCAGAAAGACCTTGCTTCGGGGGCATGATTTTTCTGCCAGGCATCGTTCACTTGTTCAATCATCTCCCTAACTTGCTGAGCCTCAGTTTTTTTTGCGAAGGAAAATGAAGGTAAAACGGCTATAAGGATGTATAACATCCAGTAGTATCTATAACAGTTCATCTTTGTGATATTGTTTACATTTTCTAAAACGAAATGGGGAAGAATATATATTCCTCCCTCATTTCACGAATAATTGTATTATTATATTTATTTGTTAGGAGTCCATTCTGCTCCGTTGTTGAAACCTTCTGTTGTAGAGTCAAAACTTGCATCTGCTCCTGTACTTGGTCTTTCTGTAATTTCTTCAATCTTAAAAGAAATGATTTTAGCGGTTCCAGTAGCATCAGTACCACCAGGGACATTAGTCTGTACAGTTAAAATAACGTTCTCAAGAACCGGCCACACAAGTGAACCATCTGCTCTTGAAGCTGGAGTTTCAGCAGAAGTAGAACTACTGATTGTGAATGTATTTGTATAGGTTCCACTTCCGGTATTTCTTCCAATCCAGAATTTATATTTATCAGATGCTCCCAATCTGAATGTTGTTGCACAGTCGTTAGATGCGTATGTATAAGTAAATTTGTAAGTACAACCATCACGGAATGACATTGATTTAGTAACTGGGAATTGATTATCTGCTGGAACAATTTCCAATTCTCCACTTGCATTAATTTTTTCGGCAACTCCTTCTGCAAGATATTCCTTAACTGCATCTATGTTAGCGAAGTTAAAATCAAAAGCATCTGCATGAGTCAAAGCAACATTGGCAGATTCAATCTTGATATTAGCATCTTCGTTGTTTTCGTTTTTAGCAGTCAAAGCACTAACAGCATAATCAGTGTTATAACTTACGCTAATATTTGCGTCATTACTATAAATCTTATCACCAAGAATAAGAGTCATAGTAGTTCCATTCACAGAACCGGAAGCAACAGGAATTGTTTTTCCTGCTACTGTTATGGTAAATGCTTTGTTAACAGCATCAGTGAATGTTCCAGAAACTTCCTTATCGAGTGTAAGTTCAATTCGGTCATTACCTGTTGTCTGATCAGGAACAATTTCTTTAGCTGAAGAAACGGCAACAGTAGTTTGTTTTTCCAAATCTACAGGAGGTTCACCGCCTCCTTGATCATCATTCAATACTATCGTTACAATCTGTCCTTTAGTAACTATAAGGTTTTCACCACTGAAGTTATAAGTTTTAGTACCAGAATTTCTTGTAAGTTCCAAAGTAAATCCATCGGTAAATGTCACCGGAGCTACAACCATTGAGTATTCCTTGGCATTTTTATTTTGTTCATTAGGACCAACAAATGTTCCCTCTTTAGCGGTTAGAGTTATAACATTAGAACCGGATTCCACTGTCAGGTTTGCTGAAGCATCAATTTTTACGTTCCCTGCAATCTTTACATCACCACCAGCAGTAAGTTTAATACCTGTAAGGTCAGTAAGATTATTTTTAAACTTAACCAATCCACAAGTATTCTGGAAAGTTAAAGATTTGTTATTATCTGTTGCAGTAGCATAAGATATATTTGCATTTGCATCGAATCCCCAAGCCGGAGCTGTCTGTTCAGATGGCAGTGTAGTAGTTACGACACCTTCAAGACACACAGCTTCGGCATTATAAGGATAAAGAGCTGTATACGAATTGTTAGGTGTAGCCTTACCTGTAAACGTTGTAACTGTGCTACCACCTGTAGCGGTAGTAAACTTGTTATTTTCTTGGCCTGAAAAGATATTGATTGCATCTCCTGTTGTCCACCACACCGTTGTTCCATTCTGCAACGAACTACGGCTTGAAGGCGTACCGGCAACAAAAGTCATATCCTGAGGACCACTGACTGCATTTACATTCGACAGTTCGTCTTTTGTACAAGACTGGAGCATTGCAATACTCATCAAAGCCGCTCCACAAAATAGCATCGTATTTTTCATGACATAAATTATTTGTTAAACAGTTTCAATAATAAAAAATCACATCACTTGTTATTCATATTCTTATTCTTTAGGATCAGGTTTCCATTCAGTACCGTCATCTTCAAAATCATCATGACCGCCATCTACAATTCCGGGAGGTATTGATATTCGGCATACCGCACTTTTTATTCCATTACCCGTATCTACAGAAGCACCGATATTAGAATCTCTGCCCCCGTCGATTGCCACGACCGTACATCTCATTTTATCGTCCGATGGTGTAATCATCAACACATCAGGGAAAGAAGTTCCCCAAACTATTGACTTGTAACCGGTATAAGGGAGATTATCCTTGGTTATATTAATACCCAACTCCACAGTGCCACTATATGGTAATTCTATATAACTGACAGGTTTGTTGTCAGTCTGCCCATCCTTGAACACTACATATTCAATTTTTATCTCCTCAGCCGGTGTTCCATCACCTCCACCTACGCCATCATCATCCTTATCACACGAGATTGCCGTAAACTGTATAAAAAGAAGTATGAAAAGGTTGTATACTGACAGAATCCGTGGTTTTATATCAACCATAATAAAATGTTATTTAAGCGCCAAACAAAATTTTCAATATTCAAAAGGCATAAGAGGAAACCCTGAATATGCCTTATTACCATGAAAACAAATCAATCTACCTTTTTCAATCCGGAATCAGAAAAATATGTTATTTATTTAGAACATATTTTTCCGATTTGCCAGATTACAATCACAATAAATAAATCAACAACTAAATCTAATTACCTAATCTTATAACTAAACCCTCAAACAATGTTATTTAACCTTTTCTATCTTGACATCATCAAGCAGGAAGCATCCACCATTACCTGAACCCGGAACAGCTGTGAAACGATATACAAAACCATTTTCCTGCAATTTGAATTTAACTGTTGTAAGATTGTAATTCTTACGGTCTTTCTTGACCTCAGCAGTGGCAATTTCTTCCAGTTTCTTTGAATCCGGATTATAGTACTCAATCCTGAAGTTAGGTTTGTCACCCCAACTGTATTTGGTATAAGCTGAAATCTGATATTCTGCTCCAGTTTCATAGCTGATGTTTACAGCCTGCCACATACCAACCTTCACCTCAACAGCATAGTTGCCTGAATGTGCCTTTTTCGCATCAACTATTTTGTTATCTTTCTTTTCCCAGACATTCCATGATGTCAAGTCACCTGACTCAAAATCACCGTTCTTAATTTCCTGAGCGTATGCAGAAGTCATCATCATTCCGCAAGCCATCATTGCTAAAATTTCTTTTTTCATTTTTTCTAAGGTTTTTAATTTAAGTATTATGTTGTATCTATTAAAATCACTCTTCTATTGGAACCAACTTATAAGCCCTGACCCAGTCATAATAAGTAGTACTTTTGTCCTTATCCTTCAAGTCCTCAGCTGTAGGTACTTGTTTTTCCCAATCGTATGTTTCAGTAACTATATGTATGAACATAGGTCGGTCAAACGGAGTATCTGTATATTTTGTTGTAGGCTTGATAGTGTACATATACTTTCCGTCATAATAGAATTTCACGGTATTTGCATCCACCCACCAACAACCGTAAGTATGGAAATCTTCTGCCGATGGGTCTGTCATATACGAAACCACATCCGAACGTTTCGCCGTATTGTCAGTACGTTTGCCTCCTTGTTCCTGATACCAATAGTGAGTATTACTGTTCATCTGCATATTCCATGTCTTGTTCCACGGATTATCAGGGTTGACACTTCTTATTATACCCATTGTTTCTATAATATCAAGTTCCTGACTGCTCCATGTCTTTATCTTCTTGCCGCCTTTCATTATTTCCTTCATTACCGGGCGGTTGGAAAGCCAAAAAGTAGACGACATGGTAGTGAGCGAAGCCTTCATCCTTGTTTCATAATACCCATAATGTGCCTGGTTCTTTACAGAAGCAACCGCTCCACCGGCAAGACGATATTTATCGCCCGGCTTTCCATCAAGTCCTTCTGTTGGCGACAAAACGGTATTGATTATACGAAGACAACCTTTCTTGACACTAACATTCTCTGCCTTGAAAGTTGCAGGCGGCCGACCGTTAGTCCAATAAGGACTTTTAGCATGCCATTTAGCGGCATTAAGACGTTTACCATTGAATTCATCAGTATAATCTTCGTTAACTACCCATTTATAACCCTCAGGAGCCTCAGGCAAATTTTTTATATGCTCTTCAGCCAAAGAATATTCCTTATCATTTTTTAATGTATAAGATGACAGGAATAAAGATGCAGCAGATAAATACAATACTGTTTTTCTCATAAACTTTGTCGTTTTAGATTTTTTGTTACACGACAAAAGTATATAAGTTTCATGAAAGCATTAAGGGGGATTTACATCGTAAAAGGTGGGGTAAAATTCTACCACTCCCTGAAACACAATTATTTCACTCATGAAACCATGTGTTTTTACGATATATAAAACCCGACAGAAGAATAATACCGTATTACCGGCTAATTTACATAAGAATAACTTTTCAAACCGCCATATACCCCACTTTACGTCCGTACCCTCAGTCCTCGACTCCGGCAATATGTTTTCCATATCGAGATCTATGGTTTTCTGCCTCGGATTCAACCACTAACTGTCGAGCATGTGGATTGCGTATCTGTCATAGAATCTCTTTCCGAACCATATTATCTCGTCTGTGCTAAGTATGTTGTTCAGACGGATAATCCTTCCGGTATTTTACCACCTACTTCTCTTGCAAATCCTGATCTGATATAACCGGATACTCTCAATTCATTGATTTCCGACTTGTATACAGTCTGCGAAGAGGCATTGAAACTACTGCACAGACTGAACAGCAGCAGGGGAAATAATTTAACCGATTTTAACAGTAGACATTCTGTGTTCATAATATTTCATTTTAATGATTACGTTTCTGACTTTCGTCTGATGCAAAATTATGAGGTATCGGACGGGGTTGTATCTTTCAGTAAAAATCAGTAAAGTCTTGGCAAGGGGTAAAAAACTTAACATCTTGTATATAAATATATTACAAACAAGGTGCAAAGATTTTCAGTAAACGATGGCGAATACAGAACCTATATATTTACACGCCATAAAATGAAGAAAAAGCAGTAGGAAAAAAATGCGGGCAAGTTCCGGATAAAATGTGGGCAAGTTTAAGGTAAAACTTGCCCGCATTTTAGATAGAATGCGACCGCATTTAAAACAAGTAAAAAACGAAGAAAAAAAATATGTGTTCTTCACAGAACACATATTTCAAAAATAGGTATAAACACGCTAAACAATGTTAACAAAATCTATTTATAAAAAAAGCTCACATCAATAATATCTGCAACATTTTTACAATACTCCATAAATGAAGAGACCTTGGGATGATTTATACACAGAGCTATCTGTGATGTAGGCGAAAAACGTCCTGTCCCGTCAAGAAACGCTGTAAGCTCAGATGGGAGGAGTATACTGCCAATACCTGGATTTACGTCAGTCAGAACGACTGTATTTACAGCTTCCACCGCTGACACATCAAGATAATCGAGTGCCGGAAGATCTGCGAAGTGCAATTTTCCTATCATATTGCCGCCTTTGCTGCCCTGAAGAGAGACACGCTCCAATGAAGAACAACCGGATATATGGATTTCACTGTCGAATATTGAAGTTTCGGAAACATCATCATTAAGTATAACAGAAGGAACAACTACCAATTGAAGCGAACTGTTATTCTCCACCCTAAGTACTTTCAATGATGATGCGGAACTTAAATCCATTCCCAAAGGTGTATCAATATTAGAGATTGAAAATACTGAAACTCCCGAAGACGGCTTGACATACGACATGGAATAATGCTTGGACTTCACTCCCGAAATGTCTACTTTTCCTCTGAAACCGGGATTTGACAATATATACTCCACACCCTCAAGGTTAGCTGTCTGCGACAGGAAAATGAGGTCGTTCCCTTCGGTTATCCTCTTCGTGACATCAATCTCCAACGATGAGACAAACACCGACGGGAAGTTTCTGTAAAGATATGAACGGAGCAAAGGATCCGGTACTCTTCGGTTTACTGTATATTCAGTGTAATTTCCATCCTCGTCCGACATCACGACAAGACATTTGTCCGTCATGGCTTTATAGAATGCAGGTATGACATCTGTATTCCATTTTGCAAAGTAAGGAAGTTTCAGATTTGTAAGACTTTTACAAAGCACCGTAGTGCCATCGGTTGAAATAAGATTGAGATACGAAGTTATGCCGTCATTGCCGCGTAAAGCTACCGATTTTATTCCTTCGGGCAGGTCAGCAAAGTCGAATATAGAAAAACTGTTACACTCAAGATTGACATCTGCGAGCGAAGGAAAACTCCTCAAACCGCTAATAGATGTAAGTTCGCATCTACTCAAGTCCAAAGAAGTGGTATTGAGAACTTGATTGTCACAAATCAGCTCTCCGTTTTCGCTGAAATTAAATCCTTTCCGGGTCAAGACATCGCGTAACTTTGTATCAAAAGTCACTTCAGACACTTCAAAGTCGGAAATTTCTGTTTCATCCTTACACGAGATTATTGTGAAACAGAGAACTATCAGTACATAAAAGCTAATAAAATTCCTCATAACAATCAGTTTTGTGGTAATAAGACTATATTATCAATCCAAGCCGCGTCGTTCTGTCTTTCGCACACAATGGCACACACTACTTTTTTCACTGTAGAATTAAAATCGAAAGATACGGCTTTATAATTGCCGGGAGAAGAAAATTCCTCTGTATATACCGTTCCTGTAGACATATCCTGTAGCATGACTTTCAACTTACATGCTCCTTCGGTCTTTACATCAGCAGAGAAGCGATAAGTCCTGCCACTCTCCATGTCAACCCTCTGCATGAGTCCTGCATGACCAGATATACAGGCTACATTATTCCCTGCATTGTCAGTCTGTACGCAAACCGTACCATAGTTACCCAATGGCTGCCATGCTGAAAGTCCTTCGCTGAAGGTTCCATTCTGCAAGGTAGAGACAGTATATTTCTCAACCTGCAGTATCATGGACGATACGTGACCTCCTCCGTCGGAAAAGGTGATGTCGACATTATTATCGCCATTCTTCAGCAGCTGTATGTCGAACGGTACTTCTATCATACCGAAAAATATATTGCGGTTGCTCTGGCCGTAGCCTTTCCAGTTGTCGGGAACACTCACAGCGGTACCATTAATCTTTACCACCGGTTTCTTGGAAGCAGAGATAGGACGGCCTATCGACATACGCAAGCTTGCTCTGCCCGAACCGGACTCGATTCCTGTGAAGGGGAACGAAAGGGATGATCCGGCGGAAATCGGTTTCAGATACTCACTGCTGTAATATTTATTTCGGATTATGGAGTTCGTGAATGCTGACGAAGACACATCTGCTACAAGGACTATGGTCTGATTTGGGACAATTGAGATGCTTTCAGGCATGGACGGGACATTCTGTTCCGTATATTCTATACCTGCGTTATAATTGACATATAGAGAACGCTTTGTGACATTCGATACATCCTTCCAGCTATTCTTATTGTTCAGATATACAGTCTGCGGGTTATCATCAAGATTATCAAGGGCGATATAGAGTCTGCCTCCATCCTTGAATGCCTGTACCTGAATATCAGGATTACTGCTGGTTATATCAACACGTTCGCCTTTTACATTCTTCCAGAGTTCGAAGAAATATTTTTTGTCATTAAGCCTCCATGTGGTATTCTTCAGATTCTGAGGATTGTCGGGAATAAACAGTGCCGCACTATATGAAGTATAATTGTTTGCAGCGGTGATATGCCACTCAGCCTTATCTGAGACAAAAGGTATTGAGATAAACAAATTGTCCTGACGTTCCATCAGATTAAACAGAAAATGATTAAACGACGAAACACTCCGCACACTGCTTATGTCATCATAGCTGTCGTCGGGCTTGCTGTTGTCAATACCTCCAAACTCGGAAATGGCAAGAGGCTTGACATGTCCGAACTTAATATAGGAATACGCCTCAACCATATCAAGAACTGCTTCGGAGTTACTTCCTGAACGTTTCGTATCGGTGCCGGTTACATTTATTCCATCATAAAGATGTACAGAGAATCCATCCATATATGCACCTGCCCGATCGATGAACATTTTCATGCGGGTGTTCCAGTAATTGAAGTTCCCATCCTCCCAGGCGGGGTAGGCTGCGGCATAGCCTATCACCTTCATCTTTCCGTTAAGACGCGGATTATTGTGTATATGTTTACCTATTGAAGCATAAAAATCGACCATCAGTTCGCGCATAGCCTGTCCCTGAACGGTAAAACCGGCATCATTTGCATGAACGAACGGTTCATTGAGGGGTTCAAAAAACTCAGGTACCAGCTCGCTGTTGGAATAATACTCAGCCGACCATGCACCTGCAGCCTGAACGTCTATGCCGCCCTGTATGTGCTGTACATTGGGATGCTCTGTGGCAATATATCTTTTTACGGAAATATTTCCGCTGTATGGTTTCATCTGAGGATATTTGCCTACCTCATGCGTCTTGTTATACGCATACGAGTATGGTCCCCAGAACTTTCTTCCAAGACCGACATGATAGTCGGCAAGAAACTTGCCTACATCCTTATCATCATCGGAGGTGGAATGAATATTGAAATATTTAGAACGGTCGAGTTCTGAAACACCGCCCAAAAAGCGACGGGTATTATAGTCGACAACCACCTCGTTCCTTTCCTGACAATAAATACCGGGAGGAACACCTAGGGTAAATGCCGATAACAGAAAAATATATTTATAGCTCATAATTTCTTTCCTTTTAGACACAGAAACTTGTCAGTCCTGATGTGGATACATTATTTTCTCACTTTCTTATCGTAGCGTTCAGTCTGAAGAATCATAGTAGCCACACGGCCTCCATTATCCGGGAATGTTACTGACACCGAATTTTTTCCTTTTCTGATTAACCGGTAGTCGAAAGGTATTTCTATCATACCGAAGAAATCGTCTCTGCCGGTCTGGTCATATCCTCTCCAATTGTCGGGCATGTCGACTTTCTTGCCATTAACCATTATTTCAGGTTTCTTCGACATCTCGTGCTTCCTGCCTATTGACATACGCAGAACAGCTCTTCCTGTACCCGGTTTCAGACCATCGAAATCAAACACAATTGGTTTTCCGGCTTCCACCGGCTGAAGATAAGTGTTGCTATAATATTTAGTACGAACTATTCTGTTTGAATACTTTTTACGGCTGATGTCGGCACACAATATTATTGTCTCATCTTTTATAATGTCAATACTTTGAGGCATCGAGTTCAGCGTCTTTTCATCATAAACTATACCTTTATCGAAAATCATCTTCAAAGAGCGCACAGAAACATTATCTACACCCTTCCAATTCAGTACGTTTTTCAAGTTTACCTTATGAGTATAATCGTCAAGATTGTCGACAGCTATGTAAAGCCTGTCATCGTCCTTAAAAGCTGCCACCTGTATGTCCGGATTGTCGGAAACAATATCTACACGTTCGCCTTTCACATTCTTCCATAACTTGAAGAAATATTTCTTGTCGTTCAGTTTCCATGCGGTATTCTTCAAGTCGTGAGGATTGTCGGCAACAAATAAAGCAGCTCCGTATGGTTCGAAATTATATTGTTTCGTTATATGCCATTCGGCCTTGTCAGAAACAAAGGGTATTGAGATGAGCATCTTGTCTTCGCGTTCAAGAAGATTGAACAGTATATGATTGAACGAGGCGACAGTCCGTACAGAGGCTATCGGATTATATCCTTTGGAAGTGTTGTCTATTCCTCCATATTCGGTTATGGCAAGTGGAAGCACCTTTCCCAAGCGGATGAACGAGTAGTTTTCCATAAGGTCGAGTATAGCTTCGGAATTACTTCCCGAACGGCGGGAACTCTTGCCTACTATGTTTATTCCATCGTAAAGATGTACCGACAAGCCATCCATGTACTCACCGGCACGGTCAATGAACATCTTCATAGTATTGTTCCAATGGTCGAAATCGCGCAATTCCATAGCCGGATATGCGGCTGCATATCCGATTACCTTCATTTTTTTCAGACTTGGTTCGGCATGTATATGCTTTCCTGCCTGGGCATAAAAATCTGTCATGAGCATCCTCATTTCCTGACCATGCATGTTGAAACATTTGTCGCGTGCATGGACAAAGGGTTCGTTGATGGGTTCGAAAAATTCAGGAACAGCCCCTTTCACATGCTTGGAATAGTATTCGGCAGCCCATGCACCCGCCTTCACTGGGTCTATGCCCCATTGTATGGTACGCGCGTTGGCATGTTCCGTAGCGACATATCGTTTTATTTCCTTCAAGTCAGTGTAGTTCAGAGGCTTATTCGAGAAAGGATATTCGCCAACCTTTTTTGTCTTGCTATATGAATAAGAGAACGGTCCCCAGAAAGAGCGGCCTATCCCTACACCGTAATCAGCAAGAAATTTCCTGACATCAGGATCGGAATCTTTAGATGTGTGTATATTGAAATATTTACTTCTGTCGAGCGCCGATACATCATTCAGGTATCTCTGAGTGGCATAATCCACAGTGACAGTAGTGTTATGAATCTTACTCTCGGAAGATGATAAAGGTAAGACCGCAAAAGACAGACACACAGACAAAGCTGTAAGAATTATGTTATTCATCGTATTATTAAAATTTAATAGGCAGAGAACACTCAGATAGTTCAATTAAAGTATTCCCTGCCATTAAGATTATCACTTATGCTTAAACACCAATATCAGAAATCGGCCGGTTTCAGTACATCATTCAGCACCACTTCATACTCAACTTCTTTTCCGTCGTTTTCAGTAACAGTAAGATGGCCGTAACCGCCACTTGAGTGATTTTCCTTCTTACCTTCGAATACGAACATTCTTTTCTTTGTCACTTCCTTTTGTTCTTTATCACCCGTTTCAGGATTGATAACTTCTTCCTTTTCAGTATAGACTTCATTGAAAGAGAATGAAAGGTATTTTTCTGTATCCGAATTGATTTTCAGCCACTCGGGCAGTTCCGAAGGAGCCTCTGATGACTCGGCAAAGAACTCTATCTTATTCATTCTCAAAGTTTGATAGTCATTTTTCCACGCAATGAGGTCGAACAATTCGCGATAAACGGAAAACTTGGAAACCTCGCCTGTCTTTCCTGTTTCCACATTCTTGAGATACGTAAGTTCATACACGGGAGTAGAATCAAGTTCCACCTCAGCCCATTTGTCATTATCACATGCTCCGAACAAAACCAAAGCACATAAGAATGTAATTGTCTTATATATTTTATCTATTAGTTTCATTGTTACTATAATTTATTATGGTCTTACTTCAATATATCCGAAGAATATATCGTCAAAATAAATATTATCCTTAAAGGTATTAAAACGCATGCTGAGCAATATATTGTCCATTTCAGCATTTGAAGTCACTGTGGTTGTGGCAAGCATCCATTTGCTATCGGAGCCATTCACAATGCCGCACCACGGTTTATTACTCTGCCATGTCATATCTTCAGCTCCTTCTTTACCTGCCGGAACGAAATACGGACTCATACCCTTACCCTGTTTATACCCCGGTGTATAATATTTGTAGCTGAAAGTATATGTACCTTTACCACCAGTAAATGTCTTGGAGAGTAATGCCCTGCATCGGTCAAATGCTTCGACAAACATACATTTTGCACTGTTGTTTATTCCATCCTTCAGAGGATTGTCCACAACCTGTGAAGGAACTACAGGATGTGTTTTGGTATCGGCATCAATAACTTTCCAGTCGGCATATGTGTCAGGATTTTCAAAATCTTCATCCAGGAACGCACCAAAAGTAGTCGCTACGTTTGGAGCTGCAGCCTTTATTTCAAGACTCTGATTTCCAACTAATGCCTCATTTAAAGTTCCTGTAAGGGTCAGTTCATCTGTGTTATAGATTTTCTCAACCAAAGTAAGAATCAGTTCATATCTGCTTTGCTTGTTTACTTCTGCTGCTGTGATGTTTACGCTACCACTGACAGCTGACGGTCTGTTATACGAGTTGGAGTAAGTAAGCTTTAGAGATGATGGATTTATCTCTTTATATCCAAACTCAGAATTATCCAAATCTATAGCAATGTGTGTTTGGTCAATCTGACGGATGTTATAAGTAATAGGATCATCACTAGGTACTACTGTAATAGCCAAAGGCACAACAAGAGTTTTTGGCGAAGCTTTTGGAGTGTACTTACCTTTACCCTCACTGGCAGAAGTTCTTTCTATTGTCATGGAAAGAAGCAATGGCTTATCGCTGAATTTCTTTGCAGTGAACTGGTATGGAGTGTCAAAACTGGTTAATTCGTCATTTACGCCAGTATCCGCACATTTGAAAGTCCATTTGTTAGGCAATCCGTATGAATCGTCCTTAATATAGACAGACTTACCATATTCAAGTTCGTATTTTTCGTACTCGGGAGCTTCCTCAGTTCCACCGACTATTCCGGTCTTTATTTCCTGTGTACACTCCGGATCACTGTATACCTTTACGGCCGGTACGAGGTTAGGATCATACACGCGGATATGGAAAGTTGTATCCATCACATATACATCACCCTCCTGCTTAGCATAACAATATTTTTTGATATATCCTCCGGTATTGTCGTCATACACCGAATATGGATATACAACCTGTCTGCGGAAAGTATTGCGCAAACGTACCGTATGGTCACCGGGTTTAGTGAAATACACATGTATGGTTTTCAAATCGTTGGTATGAGGGATGGATTCATCAATCAGGTTTGTATAGTCTGTCTGTCCCCACTCCATCTTACCATTAAGGAACTTTGTACCATCATCCGACACAACCCACTGATGCGACAACATGCCTTGGGATAAGTCCATTATACTTATATAGTTATTAAGATTCAGCTGAATAGGTGAAACGTTTTCCTGATCTGTACTCACATGCCAGGTACATTCAGCCACGTTATTCAACGGTTCAAACTCATCATCCTTACAAGATGTCAGAACCGAAATTAATGAAAGAGTAATATATAAAAATCTATTTTTCATCGTATTTATTTATTAATATCAGGATTTGATGTAATTTCTATATTTGGAATAGGCCAGTATGCCACTTGCGGACCGTAGTTCAATGATGCCTGGAAATAATCCACAAAAGCGTTTCCTCTCTTTTCAGGCGGCAGCTCATAAAATCTGTACTGCTTTCCAAAGTTGAATGCTGATACCAAAGCATTAGGGTCATCAGGATTAGGCTTAAGATATTTGGTCTGAATCATACAGTACTTATATTCGTCGGATGCCAACTGATCAAACCTTTCCTTAGTTATATTCCAGCGTCTCAAATCAATGACACGTATGGCATGTCCTTCCATACACAGTTCAAGAGGACGTTCCACATACATCAGATGATTCATTACATCACTTGCAGCATATTCCTTCTCATCGTATGTATATCTCTTGAATTCTCCCTGTTCCGATTTTCCGATAAGCACAACTCCAGCACGGTGACGTACCTTGTTGATGGCATTGATAGCTGACTGAACATTTCCACCGCTTGCACCGCCTTTAATCAGACATTCTGCATACATCAGATATATATCTGCCAAACGGATAAGACGATAGTTTATTCCTGAGGCCATAGCAGGCTTAAATTCAGTTTCACTCTTACGTGTATCCCAATTTGATAATTTTCTGAAATACGCTGAAGAGCCACGGTTGAATTTTGATACCTGTTGTGGGAGAGACTGATAATATATCAGACTTTCATCGCCGTTTATTGCAAGAGAGGCAGATGCACGCATGGAATAGCTTCTGAGGCGATATGCCTGACCGTCTTCCCATTTAAATTCCGGAACTATGTCATCGTAGCCGGTAATCTTATTGTATAAAACTTTATTATCTCCGGCAGTTGAGACGAGTCGTTCGCGTACTCCAACATATTTTCCTGCTGTTGCATCCCACGTATAAACGTACGTTCTGTTATATACGACACCCTGACGGTCCACCTGCGAGCTGAAAGTTGTTCCCAACTGGTCGTATATAATATCCCTATGTTCAGAATCACCATAATTGTCGGACTGCATTTTTATCCAGTTACGTTCATCAAGTCTGTCCACCGGCTCTGTTTCGAATGCTTCAACAAGCCAAAAAGCAGGAACAGTGTTAAGCCAGGCATCGCCCAAGCCATTTACATTCATTCCCCATATATTATATAAGGTAGACTCCGACCATGTACCGAATTCTGTATTATACTGTGTAGAATAGGAAACCTCGAGAATAGATTCCGAATTGAATTCATTGGCAGCAGTAAAATTATCAACTATGTCATCAACCAAAGCAAAACCTCCATTATCAATAATATCCTTAAAATATTCGGCAGCTTTATTATACTCTTTATCATAAAGGTAGCTTTTGCCTAATATTGCCTTTACAGCCCAAGAGGTGATACGTCCCAAATCGGTTTTCTCCCATTTGTCATTCAAGCCAAGGTCAAGAGCTTTCTGTAAATCTTCTCTGTAATTTTTCTTGATTTCATCACTTGGTGTAACCTTTTTATAGTAATCTTCTTCTACCTCTGCAATTTCATTAATATAAGGAACATTACCATTATTGAATGAATTATTGAGATAAAAATAAAACAAGCCACGCAAAGAATATGCCTGTGCCTCAATCTGAGCAAGCTTGGTTATTTGAGGTTCATCTGTAACATTTGGACGGATTTTCTCTATACTGGCCAGAACCTGATTCGCACGGAACACACCAGTATACAGTGCAGACCATTTACCACGGACTGTTCCGTATGAATCATTAAAGGTTTGCTTATAGGCTTCGTTGTCAAACTGCTTTCTGTCCTTATTTCCTTCTACTGCTATATCACTTCTACGGTTCTCATCGAGCGGATGATAAATATTGGTATTTTTCAAAGCATTATATACAGCAGCCAGTCCTTTCTCGCAGTCACCTATTGTTTTATAAAAATTCTGTGTTGTCAGCTGATGTATGTTTTCCTGGGTAAGAAAATCATCGCATGAGACCAATGTCATGCCCGACATCAACAGACTGAATACTATGGTTTTATATCTGAATTTCATATATTTGTATTATTAAAAGTTAGAAATTAATCTGGAATCCGCCACGCATCTGGATACTTATAGGATATGTTCCATAGTCCAAACCGCGACGTGACAAACCATTACTACCGACCTCAGGATCATATCCGTCGTATTTTGTCAGTGTAAGAAGATTATCAGCTGCAACGTATAAACGGAACTTGCCCAATCCAAGCTTTGATACCCAACTCTTGGGGAATGAATATCCTAACATAATATTTTTAAGTCTGACAAATGAACCGTCCTCAATCCACATATCAGTATGAGCACGATAGTTGTTATGACCCTCTGTACGATAAGAAGGAATGGTAGAGGTATAGTTGGTAGGGGTCCACATGTATATCAGTTCCTTATTGGTTCTTCTTTGATATGTATATATCTTCGTACCGTTTATTATTTCATTTCCAACTGAAGCATACCAGTTCATAGAGAAATCGAAGCCTCTATAGTCGGCCGAGAAGTTCAAACCAAGTTCATAATCCGGCATACCACTACCGGCATAAACACGGTCGTCATCATTAAGAACACCATCATTATTGGTATCGATATACATAAGGTCACCCATACGGGCACTTGACTGTAATTTCTGATATTCTGCAAGCTTCTGTTCAGTATTGATTACCCCTGCGGTTGGCATAACAAAGAAAGCACCGGCTTCATATCCTTTCTTGATTGCAGTTACATAATCACTTCCTGATGAAACAGGTTTACCGTCGGGGAAGAAATATAACTCATTTTTTCCTGCCATAGACACAATCTCATTCACGTTTTTGGTAAATGTACCAGTCAAGCTGTAATTAACACCACGTATTTTGTTGCGGTGAGTAAGTGAAAACTCAACACCACGGTTTTCCATATCTCCGGCATTCAATGTAACAGTTGAACTCTGGCCCCCTCCATTTGACGGTGGCACGACCATCGGGAAAAGCATATTCTTCTTGTTACTCTTGTACAAATCAAGACCTAAGATAAGCTTGTTATTATATAAAGCCATGTCGATACCGGCATTAAGCTGCTGGGTTGTTTCCCATTTCACATTCGGATTGGCAAATCCCAATTGGGTAAAACCATTTGCAAGAATTTCGGAAGTTCCGGTACCAAAAGTATAGTCGTAGTTTTTGTATATAGCTGGTGCGTATGAATAATCAGGGAAGTTCTGATTACCGGTAGTACCATAGCTGAATCTTAATTTTAACGAATTTACTAGCCACCTGAATCTGTCGAAGAATGATTCCTCAGAAATATTCCATCCTACAGACAATGACGGGAACAATCCCCAACGATTTTCTTCGGAGAACTTAGATGAACCGTCGCGCCTGATACTGGCACTTGCCATGTATTTGTCTGCATAACTATATTGTAGACGACCCAACATACCAACCATTGTACTGATACGGTCCTGTCCCCACTGGCCACTGCCTGTACCCACAGTCATATCGGATGTTCCCGCATTTAGGTTCGGAATCTCGTTAGTAACCAAATCCATTATACTGGCATAGAACATCTCGTATGTATATTTCTCCATACTGAAAACTCCGGTAAATTTAATATCATGCTTTTTTATCTTCTTATTATAATTTACCATTGTTTCCCAAGTGAGACTGGTATTCTTTGAATGAGTATCTTTTAATTGCGAACGGTAATTAGAGCTGGTTACCTTTTCGCCTTTCTGATTATATACCTCAAACTCAGGTCGAATTGAGACAACTTTCTGATTGTTATATCCAAAGCCCAAACGTGTGGAAACATTCAGTCCGGGAATTACATTATAAGCAAGATAAAAATTACCGTTAAATGATTCTGTGTCCTTATGATTTTCCTCTTTCAATCTTCCCAATGTATAACTTACGCCCTGTAAATCTGCAGGATCGCCAGCTGCATTTACTATACTTGCCTGTGGATAAATCTGAGAACGAGTAGGCGAGTAGTCATAACATTCGTTCAATAACCCCCAAGCCGGAGATAACTGGTTTTCTATCTTCATAGCGATGTTAGTGTTGATAGTCCATTTTCCGCGCTGAAAATGTGTATTCGAACGAATATTGTATCTTTTGTAATCGGAATTTATCAACACACCTTTCTGGTCGAAATAGTTCGCGGTAAGGTTATATGTCAAATCTTTCTTGCCGCCATTCGCAGTAACAGAATAATTCTGTATTGGCGCGTTATTATTGACTACATATTCATATAAACTAGAGTTGTTGAAGAAATTCACAGGATATGTTTTCAGATTAGACCAGGCCAGGTCGTCTGTATTCTGGTTTCCTTCCATCATTCTGTTAGACATCACTTTTACAAATATACTCTCGTTGGCATCAAGCAAATGAATATTCGAAGTAATGTGCTGTACACCATAATATCCGTCGACAGCTATCTTCATTTCTCCTTCCTTACCCTTCTTTGTAGTAATAAGGATAACGCCGGAAGCACCACGAGTACCATATATGGCAGCCGAAGCGGCATCCTTAAGAATATCTATACTTTCAATTTCATTACTACTTAAACCCGGATCACCCTCGAACGGGACACCATCGACAACATATAAAGGAGAACTGTCGCCTGAGATAGAACTTAAACCTCGAATCTGGATGTTGGACTTGGCTCCAGGCTCACCCGAACTTGCCTGAACATTGACTCCGGCTACCATACCCTGAAGGGCTGTACCCAAGTCGGAAGTACTGATTTTGGTTATCTCATCTGAGTTTACACGTGCCACTGCACCTGTCACCTCTTTTTTACGCATAGAGCCATAACCTACAACAACCACTTCGTCCAACACTTTTGTGTCCTCCTGAAGCTTGATGTTATAAACCTGACCATTCTTGATTGCAGCTTTTACAGTTTTATACCCAACAAAACTGAACACTAAGTTACCTTTAGTCGGTACCCCTTGAAGAACGAAATTACCATCCATATCAGTAATAGTTCCAAGAGAAGTACCTTCAACTTGAACAGCTGCGCCTATAACTTCAAGGTTATTGGCGGCATCAATCACCTTTCCTTTAACTGTTATCTTCTGTGAATACATAGACAATGTATAGAAGATAAGCATCACGAACAACATGTACCTGCCATGGTACCATTTTTTCTGATTTCTCATTTGTAAAAAATTTAATTTAGCAATAGGTTATGAAATTTCTTTTATAACTGCCGCTAAATTATTCATTTATAATGGCACAAAAGGGGACAATTATATATATAAAAGTGGGGGGGTAAAATTTTACCCCCCCATTATATTAAGAATTCCAATCGGTCTGCATACTCTGTTCTTTGTACTGTTGCGGCAATAAACCGAATTCTTTCTTGAAACATTCTCTGAAATACTTCAGATCATTGAACCCTACATCGTATGTCACCTCTGATACAGAATACCGTCCTGTCTTCAACAGTTCTGCCGCTCTCTTCATTCTTATTGAACGTACAAAAGCATTGGCTGTTACTCCCATAAGTGCTTTCAGCTTCTTGTTCAGAACCAAGGCCGTCACGCCAAGACCATTACATATATCTTCTATCTGGAACGAAGAGTCTGTAATGTTGTCCTCTATTATCTTTACAAGTTTCTCAAGGAACTTATCATCGGTAGATGTAGTGCTTACCTCGGAAATCTTTATTGCCGAAACTTTCTTGTATTGAAGAATACGCTTCCTGTTGGTTATGATGGAGTTAAGCAGTTCTTTCATTATCTTGTTGTCGAAAGGTTTAGGGCAATAAGCATCTGCATGGAATTTATATCCGATGAGATAATCCTGCAATGTAGTCTTAGCTGAAAGCAATACTACCGGGATATGAGATGTCCTTACATCCTGCTTGATTCTCTCACACAGTTCCAGACCATTCATGCCGGGCATCATTATATCAGACAAAACAAGATCTGGCTGCATATCGGGAATCATGTTCCATGCCATTTCTCCATCATAAGCAATCATTATTTTATATTTATCTGACAACAGTAATGATAACATATTACATATATCTTTATTGTCATCAACAATCAACACAACAGGTGACTCTCCTTTTACTTCTGTGTCTTCTATATCTTCGGATTCACTTGATTTACTACTCAGTACATCAATAAACTCTTCATCATTCCTATTATTAGAAAAAAGATTCTCTGTCATCATTTCTCTCTCTGTTATCATAGGAATCTGTACATGAAAAACGGTACCTTTGCCTTCCTCTGATACAAATGAGATATTTCCATTATGTATTTCTACAAGTCGTTTGGTTAGAAACAAACCTATACCAGTACCTCCCTCTGCTGAATTTTTATTCTGACTATAGAAACGTTCAAAAAGATGAGTTTTCAAATCCTCAGATATACCATTTCCTGAATCTGCTATAGCGATGTTTATTTTATTATCCTGTTCATTAACTGTAAACGATACAAATCCTCCGGCAGGTGTATGCTTTATGGCATTCGACACCAAATTATAAATTATCTGTTCCATAAGATGGGAGTCGAACAGAAAACTTATATCACTGCATGAAACAGAATATTCCAGCCCAACACCTTTCTGTTTTGACCAATACGTGAACTGCTGAAATACCTCTTTTGAGAAAGACGAGAAGTTGCCATATCTGAGATTCAGACTAAGCATTCCTTTCTCGCTCTTGGAGAAATTCATCAGCTGGTTAACAAGTCTTAACAAAAACTTACTGTTATGCTCCATTGTCTGCAGCATGCCGACAAGATACTTATCGGACGAATACTTGCCCGATTCAATAATCATACTAAGTGGAGAATGAATGAGTGTGAGTGGTGTCCTCAATTCATGCGATATGTTGGTAAAAAATGTAGTCTCCTTTTCAAGAAGTTCTTCAGTCTTGCGTTTTTCCATGTTTGCTATATATAGAGCATTTCTGCGCTGCACCCGTGAGGTATAATACACCTTGAACCGGTATAAAGACAAGACAAGCAATATAAAATAGAGTGTATAGGCATACCATGTACGCCAGAAAGGTGGGTTAATAATGACAGGTATGGAAAGTTCATTCGAACTGTAGACTCCATCGCTATTCCTGACCCTCAGTCTGAACATATATTTGCCCGAAGGAAGCTTTGTGTAGAAAGCCTCACGATGAAAAGCGGAGGTGGAAATCCATGAATCATCTACGCCTTCGAGCATATATTCGTAACCAACCTTATAAGGACTTCTGTAATCCAGGGAGCTGAACTGGAATGAGAAAGTGTTTAAATTATAAGGCAATTCAATGTGCTCTGTAAAACTTACACTTTTGTCGAAATAAGCTGAATATGTGGAATCTGCCTCAACGCTGTGATTGAAGATTTTAAAATCAACGAGTGTAGGACTACCGTTGAAATCTATCACATCAAAGTCGTTAGGTCTGAAGACGTTAATTCCGTTTACGCCACCGAATATCATTGTTCCATCCGTCATTACTCCAGCAGAAAGTTCCATAAATTCATAATCCTGAAGACCATCGAAAATATCATAAGATCTTATTCTCTTTGTGTTGATATTCAACGAATTAATTCCTTTATTGGTAGAAATCCATAATGTTCCATCCGTGCCATTAACAATTGATTTTATTGTATTGCTGCTCAACCCGTCTGCAGAGCTAAAATTTTCAACGCAGGCATTATGGTTTTCATCCAAATCCACGATTTTCCTTAACCCGCGTCCAAGTGTTCCATACCAGATATTATGATTCAAGTCTTCACATACAGGCACTATATAGTCGAGTTCATCAAGTCCTTTGACTGAGTTCAAAACAGGATTATCTATATACAAATCTGCAGATTCCAATACTTTAAGACCGAAGCTGGAAGCTACCCATATATTACCCTTATGATCTTTAATGATGTTTCTTACTATCTTAAGTTCTTTATTGTCAGATGTTTTGATTTCCTTCATCACACCTGTGGACAAATCATATCTGAAAAGACCTTTATTATATGTGCCAATCCACAAATATTTTCCATCGGCAAGCATTGCGCGCACATTTCTCAAGCCTGAGATCTTTTTATAATCATTATCAGAAGTGAAACTGTAAATACCATCGTACATCAGAGACACATACATGCAGTCGGTGTAGTTTGAGTATGCTGTTGAGTATACTATCCTGTTTGCCGTGAAAGGAATAAGTCTGGCATTACCGGTAATGGAATTAAAATGATATAGCCCTGAGCCTTCTGTGCCTAAATATATATCGGATTTGGCAAATGTATAAACGGACGATATATGGTCATTTCCTATTCCTCTGAATAAATCTATAGGTTTATTATTTTCGCGTATACTCATAAAGCCACTCTTGAAAAATCCTATCCAAAGAATATCGTTTTTATCAAGAACTACAGTTTGCGGATAGCTGTAAGAATATGTAGCAATAACCTGTGGTTTTGACTCGATGGCATGCAATACATCAAAAGCCAACACATTCACAGTGCTTGTAGTGGCATAAAATAATCTTTTGTTTTTATATACCATTTTTCGTATATCGCAGTTTTCCAACAGGGTACTTACCTTGCAGGTATGCTTGTCGTATAAACATAATTGATGATTTTCCAGATTTGAGTACAATATTTGAGAAGATGAGATGACTATGGCTGAAGCTATAGGGCATCCCAATAGTTTGTTAAGCAGTAATTCATCTCCATCGACGTTACATTCGTACAGGCCGTCTTCGGAGGAGAGCATTATCGTATTATCTATTTCTATGATGTCGGAAATGTATGGTAATTTTAATGTTGATCTTAAGACAGTATTTATTTTGCCATTTTGAAAATCATAATTTACAAGGTATATACTCTCATCAGAGGAATGAAACCAGACTCTGTCTTTAGAGTCGACAAGAATCTTATCGCAAGTGAAATTTTTATCAATACCGCTGTGACCAAGATTTAATGAAACGAATTCGTTCTTTACAGAATTGAACAGGAACACTCCTCTATCGGCTGTACCTATCCACAGATTTCCATGTGAATCTTCGTCAATACATACTATCAGATTACTGTTAAAACCGTTTGACTGATATCCGTAAACCTTAAATTCATATCCGTCAAACCTGTTCAGTCCGTCGTTCGTGGCCAACCATATAAAGCCTTTAGAGTCTTGATAAATACATTGCACATCATTTTGGGAAAGTCCATCAAGAGTAGTGTACTTTCTTGTGACAAACTCATTGGATGCAAAGGATTTGCAAACTATAATCAGAACTGATATTAAACTTAAGATTAATCTAAACATATAACTATTATTCTTTATATTTCATCAAGATTACAAAGCTATTGATTTTATCTAAAACATCAAGTATTTACAGTAGTTAATAGATAATTATAGATATTTTCCACTTTAGAATGCGTATCAAAATCAATCAAGAAAAAAAATAAATCTTTAACTTCATTTCATAGTATAAAACAAAAAAGCATCGTACCATTACACTCAATAATAGATACGATGCCCGAAAGAAATTACAGTAACAGACTGTATTGGGATTGTTCTTAAAAAGACTTATCTGTATGACTTTATATATATGTCGAGTATTTCGGTATCCGACAGTTCATGAGGGTCCAGACTGAACAATGCACCCATGGCAGTTCGCGCATTATCAATCATCTTAGGGAAATCTTCCTTTACTATTCCCCAGTCGCTAAGCTTCAAATCGCGGACATTGCATTCCTTCTGCATTCTCACCAAAGCATCTATAAAATGTTCGGGATTAAGGTTCTTGCGTCCGGTCATAACATCTGCCATGCGCATATATCTCTTTGTCCTGTCATAAATAAAAGTAGAGAAATAGGCCTCGCTTATAGCTATCAGGCCAGCACCATGAGGAAGAGCGGGATAGTATGCGCTGAGAGCGTGCTCGAGAGAATGTTCGGAAGTACAACTGGATGTGGATTCAACCATTCCCGCCAGCGTACTTGCCCAAGCCACCTTTGCCCTCGCTTTCAGGTTATTTCCATCCTTCACCGCAACAGGTAAATATTTATACAGCAGTCTGATGGCCTCAAGAGCGAAAATATCACTTATTGGGGTTGCACAATTGGCAATATAGCCTTCGGCTGCATGAAAGAATGCGTCGAATCCCTGATAGGCAGTCAGATGTGGCGGAACTGAAACCATCAGTTCCGGGTCGATTATCGACAGACATGGGAAAGTTAAAGTGGAGCCGATACCTATCTTTTCGTTTGTTTCCAGATTGGTTATGACAGTCCATGGGTCAGCCTCGGTTCCGGTTCCGGCTGTTGTAGGAATGGCTATGATGGGCAATGCTTTGCTGTAAGGAAGCCCCTTGCCGGTACCTCCTTCAACATATTCCCAATAATCGCCATCATTACATGCCATGATTGCAATGGATTTGGCTGTATCTATCGAACTTCCGCCTCCCAAACCTATAATCATATCGCAATTTTCCTCACGACAGATTGCCGCACCTTCCATTACATTGTCTTTTATTGGGTTAGGCAATATCTTGTCGTACACCACGGCATCAACATTATTTTCTTTCAGCAAACCAATCACCTTATCCAGATAACCATATTTACGCATTGATGTTCCGGATGAAATGACTATCAAAGCCTTTTTGCCGGGCAATGTCTCTGTTGAAAGACGTTTAAGTTCGCCACATCCGAAGAGAATCTTCGTCGGAATATTATAACCAAAAACAAAATTATTGTCCATAAATATTATCAGTCAGTCAACTTACTATCTTAAAGCCTCATCAATCACTTTCTTGAGTTCAGGATAAGCCTCATCTGTATCACCCACCTGTTTTCTCAACTCACGCAGTTTCTTTTTCATGTCCTTAAGAACTTTGGCGTATTTAGGATTATCAGCCAGGGTTACCATTTCGTAAGGGTCGTTCTTCACATCGTAGAGTTCGAAAGAAACCGGAGTAGGAACAATCTTGTGGCTGTTCTTCAACCATGACATTGATTTCTGTCCGTAACGTTTGTCGTCGTAATGACGGCCATAGAAAAGTATCAGCTTATAGTTTTCCGTGCGGATACCTATGTGTGCCGGAACGTCGTGATGAATCATGTGCATCCAGTATCTGTAGTAAACAGCATCCTTCCAGTTTTCTGGCTTTTTGCCTTCGAACACAGAGGCAAAGCTCTTTCCATCCATGTATGAAGGTTCTTTGCCACCGACCATCTCTATAAGAGTTGGAGCAAAATCAATGTTGTTAATCATCAGGTCCGACTTGGCTCCCTTGTAAGGACATCTCGGGTCGCGGACTATGAAAGGCATTCTCTGAGATTCTTCATACATCCATCTCTTGTCCTGCAGGTCGTGTTCACCAAGCATCATACCCTGGTCGCCTGTATATACGATAATGGTATTTTCCCAGAGTCCTTCCTTCTTGAGATAGTCGAAAAGACGTTTCAGGTTGTCATCCACACCCTTTACGCAACGCAGATACGATTTCAGGTAATGCTGGTAGGCAAGGTATGTATTCTCCATTTCATCACCTGTATTGCACTTATATTCCATTACATAATTGCGGATTTCATGACGGCTTGAGACAGAAGTTCCGATGAAGTGACGAAGTGAATCGTTCTTGCCTCTTGTGCCTTCGGAACCCCATTTGTCTGTATCGAACAATGACAATGGAACAGGCACTTTCACATCGTCAAGATAATATTCATAGCGCGGTGCGTACTCGAACATATCGTGCGGTGCCTTGTAATGATGCATCATGAAGAAAGGTTTGGACTTGTCGCGTCTGTTCTTCAACCAGTCAATAGCAAGGTTGGTCACGATATCCGAGGAGTAACCCATTTTCTTTATCTGGTTATTAGGCCATTTCTTGTCAGTTACGTCACTTGTAAGGAAAGTAGGGTCGAAGTATTCGCCCTGTCCGCCATGACCGTTGAATACAGAATAATAGTCGAAGTGCGACGGTTCGCATCCCAAATGCCATTTACCGATCATGGCAGTCTGATATCCCATATTATGGAACTCATCAACCAGATATTCCTGGTCCGGCTGAAGCACTTCATCCAAAGTGAGCACCTTGTTACGATGGGAATACTGTCCGGTCATGATACATGCACGGCTTGGGGTACTGATTGAGTTTGTACAGAAACAGTTATCGAAGAGCATACCGTCCCTTGCCAGTTCATCAATTGTAGGAGTAGGGTTCAGTACTGCAAGACGACTTCCGTATGCGCCGATAGCCTGCGAAGTATGGTCGTCCGACATGATGTAGATGACATTCATCTGTTTCTGCTGTGCTGCGACACCAACACATACAGACAGGAATGGCATAACAGCCATTCCCTTCATTATATTATTTTTTAAATTCGTTTTCATAAGTCAGATTATCATTGAAATAGAACTTGCAAGACATATCATCGAATGATTTTACGTCCTTATTCTGCATTTTAACCCATTGTTCTGATTTAGCCTTGACAGCGACCTGAGTTGAAACCTCATTACCGTCGACTACACTTTTAAGAGTGACATTTGCATCCTCGGCATTATGGTTTGCCACACGTACAGTGATAAGGCATCCGTTATCAACCTTATCGTATAGCGGTTTGGAAACCACCACCCCTTTAAGCTTAATCTTGAACACATGTGCATATTCAGTAGGTTTGTTCTTAGGGAAGTTTACTACAAGACCCTCGTCAGTCATCTTATAGTCAATCTTCTCTGAGCTTCCAAGCATTTCAACCGACTCAATTTCTACGTTCCGGCAATACTTAGTAGCCAATGACTTGATAGTAACACTACCATCTGTCCAAGCCAGAAACACGGCATAGAGGTTATTGTCGCGTGTAGTAAAGCGAATGTCGTCCGCTGTATATTCAGTTTTTGTATTGTCTGTCATATAGCCTGCGGTGCCTGCGCTATGTCCTTCGGAAGCAATCACCCATGGTCGTGAGCCATAAATAGCCTCACCGTTAGTCTTCAACCATTTACCTATCTCGGCAAGTACGTTCTTCTGTTCGTCTGTAATAGTACCGTCGGCCTTAGGACCTATATTCAGCAATAAGTTACCGTTCTTGCTGACAATATCAACAAAGTCGTCGATGATATGGTCAGGACTCTTGTTTTCCTCGCCCACACAATAGCTCCACGATTTCTTGCCTACAGAAGTATCAGTCTGCCATGGATATTCACGGATTCTGTCGCTCTTACCTCTTTCTATATCGAACACCTGGATATTGTCGCCGTATCCGAATTTGGTGTTAACCACCACTTCCTTATTCCAGTCGAGAGCCGAGTTGTAATAATAAGCCATGAATTTATAGAAAGTAGGCTGGAACGGATATTTTCCCACAGTCCAGTCGAACCATATCAATTCAGGCTGATATTTGTCGATAAGCTCGTATGTATGCATAAGGAACTGACTGCGTGAACGTTCGTTCGAGCCTTCATACTTACCACAATAAGGTGTCATACCCTGACCTTCGGGCTCATGCAGTCTTTCGCCATACAGAGTGATTGTAGTGTCCTGAACATCAGAAGGAGTTTCCATTCCATATTCATAGAACCATGCATTCTCGCATCTGTGAGAAGAAAGTCCGAAACGCAGACCGGCTTTCTTGGTAGCTTCCTTCAATTCGCCGATTATATCCCTTTTCGGTCCCATATCCACAGCATTCCACTTATTGAAAGTACTGCTGTACATGGCAAATCCGTCGTGATGCTCGGCCACCGGAACAATGTATTGTGCTCCAGATGATTTTACCACTGCTAGCCACTCGTCGGCATTGAAATTTTCGGCTTTGAACATAGGGATGAAATCCTTATATCCGAATTTGGTCAAAGGACCGTAAGTCTGTACGTGATACTTATTAATAGGATGACCTTCCTTGTACATCCAGCGGGAATACCATTCACTGCCGTATGCAGGAACGGAATAAACTCCCCAGTGGATAAAGATACCGAACTTGGCATCCTTAAACCATTCAGGAATAGTGTAATTTTGAGCAATCGATGCCGAATCGGCCTTGAACACATCAGTACCTTTTAAAGATACAGTAGAATCTACATTAGGAGCGTATGTAGAATTGCACGACGCCAACAGGCTTAATGCCGCAACTCCTAAAACCGTTTTCATGGATTTCTTATTCATAATAATCTTATTACATTAAATAATGACATTAATTTTCTGTAAGCAAAGATACACTTGAGTTCCATTTACAATAAATAATTTAATTACTATAGTAAGGGGTAAAATATTTACCACCTATTATTGAACAAATTTACCCCTCTCATATATGATAATAAACTGCCAATATCGAATTACAAGTAAATATATATTTCAACAAAAAAGGTTTAGCCTATTATTACACAACAATTTCACCCTAAGAATAAAGTATATATAGAGTAAATTTGCCACCATAACAAACTGTAAAAAACAAATTTATGAAAAACTATTTGATTTACTTACTCGCAGCAGTATCGTGTACAACTGTAGCAGACTTGAAAGCTCAAGTCAGTACAAAAACAGGTAATGAAACCACAGAACTTACAATTCCGAAAAAGTTCTACAAGGACAGCATTGATTTCAGCAATGCTCCGAAAAGACTTAACAACAAGTACCCTCTTTCCGACCAGAAGAACGAAGGCAGATGGGTTCTAAACAAAAAGGCCTCTGACGAGTTCAAAGGAAAGAAACTCAATGAGGAAAGATGGTTCCCGAACAACCCTAAATGGAAAGGAAGACAACCTACTTTCTTTGCAAAGGAGAATACTACATTTGAAGACGGCTGTTGCGTGATGAGAACTTACAAGCCGGAAGCAGGAACACTGCCCGAAGGATATACTCATACAGCTGGCTTCATTGTGAGTAAAGGGCTTTTCCTATATGGGTATTTCGAAGCAAGACTAAGACCAAACGACTCACCATGGGTTTTCGGCTTCTGGATGTCGAACAATGAAAGAGACTGGTGGACAGAAATAGACATTTGCGAGAACTGTCCCGGCAATCCAGCCAACAGACATGACCTGAATTCGAACGTACATGTATTTAAAGCTCCGGCAGATAAGGGTGATATAAAGAAACATATTGACTTCCCTTCTAAGTACTACATACCATTCGAATTGCAGAAAGATTTTCACGTATGGGGGCTTGACTGGAGCAAGGAATATATCCGACTGTATATCGACGGAATACTGTACAGAGAAATAGAAAACAAGTACTGGCACCAGCCATTGCGTATCAACCTCAACAATGAATCGAACAAATGGTTTGGAGCTCTACCGGACGACAACAACATGGATTCTGAATATCTTATAGATTATGTAAGGGTGTGGAATAAAAAAGAGAAATAACATAATCTGAAATAAATAAGGCAGTCTTCATTATCAATAAGCTGATTATAAAGACTGCCTTTATATATAATAGGGATGATAAAGATTTAGATCCGCTCTATCACTCATTAGCTTCATCCGGATACTCTGTGAGAGAGTTTCCCGAATTGCTTATTTCAATAGAGCCGATAGGAAGATAATTGAACTTCTTGCTCCATGCAGAGATACCATAATCTCTTCTAAGAATAGGCATCATGACCTCCTCGGCACGTCCTGAGCGGACAAGGTCAAACCATCTGTCACCCTCGCATGCCAGTTCACAACGACGCTCATACCATAGAACATCAATTACGCTTTTAAATCTGTCAGGATACATCTGCATTAGCTTGTCAACATCAATATAACTTCCGTCGTCTGCATGAACATGCTTCTTTCTGAGTTCATTTATGTAATACTTCGCTTTTACTTCATCAGGATTAGTACCTCTGAGATATGCTTCGGCAAGCATCAGATACACTTCACCATATCTGATGACCCTTACGTTTCCAGGCTTGTTTAGATTGGGGTTTCCTATCATATCGTAATTTTTGAAAGGAGGATATTTCTTCTGGGCATATCCCTGGAAATCAGGTCCGTAAGAGCCTGTCTCCCAAACAACTTTTTTTGATTCATCCTGAATATTGGCATTAGGTTTGGTTACAAGTTCATCGTAAGTAAATATCGCCGCATCACGACGCACATGGTCATCCGGAAGGAAATAATCATACAATTCCTTAGTAGGCAGACAAAAGCCATATCCATTATCATAATCAGGACTATTTTTCAACTGTCTCGGTCCGCAGAAAGTCACCCACATAGCACCTTCGCCTGCATCGATATTACCCCAGTTTGTATTACCAGATTTGGTAGAGGTCTGTATTTCAAATATAGATTCCTCGTTATTCTCCTGATGAGCAGCAAAAAGTTTGGAATAATCATCCGACAGAGTATAATTACCACTTGAAATTACATTCTCCAATAAAGGTTTCGCCTTGTCAAATATCACAGCATCATCATTACCCCAGTCAGCCCAATAAAGATAGACCTTGGCCAACATGGTTTGAGCCGCAGTCTTGGTAATACGTCCTTTCATTGTGTCCGGGAAATTATCCTTTAAAGAAGGAATAGCTTCAAGAAGATCTTTCTCTATTGCTTTATTTACATTTTCGCGAGTATCTCTCGTAAACTTGAATCCTTCAGGATAAAGAGTCTCAAGACTGATAAAGCACGGGCCATAATATCTCAGCAATTCAAAATGATACCAGGCACGTAAGAACTTAGCTTCAGCTTTATAAACTTTAGCTTCCGGACTGTCATACTCTGAGTTTATTACAAGATTACATCGATATATACCACGGTAACGTGTTTTCCACAAATTATCGGAGATAGAATTGACACTCGTATTTGAATAATCCTCTATAGCCTGCATGTAAGGCTGATCCTGATCAGAACCACCACCTGTACGAGCATTATCCGAACGGATTTCACCCATAGGTACAATAGAAGCAAGTGCATTACCCGAAGCACCACCTATGTGAGCTAACGGATCATAACAAGCAGTAAGCGCTTTGAACATCTGTTCATCGGTCCTATAAAAAGAACTTTCTGTTTCTGACATTATAGGAGCTGTATCCAGAAAACTGTCGCTGCAAGATGATGATGTAATTACAGCAAACATAAGTATTGCAAGATTATTATATATTTTCGACTTCATAATTTTCATTTTTAGAAATTAAGACTTAAACCAAATCTGAATGTACGGGCCTGAGGGTAAGTACCATAGTCAACACCTGTGCTAAGAATGTTGTCACCTGCCATATTTCCAACTTCTGGGTCCATAAACGGATAGCTGGTGAAAGTGGCAAGATTATCAATTGCTGCATAAATTCTTGCTTTATTCAGCATTAACTTATTTATTAATTTAGTTGGGAATGAATAGCCTACCTCAAGTGAAGAAATCTTTAAATGCGAACCATCATAAAGATAAAAATCGGATGGTTTGCCGAAGTTTCCATTAGGGTCTTTGGATGAAAGACGAGGCACTCCATTATTATCACCTTCTTTCTGCCATCTGTCAAGGTAGAATGATGGAAGGTTGCTACGTCCGTATGCCTCCTGACGGTAAATATCAGAGAAGACTTTATATCCGGCTTTTCCTGTCAAGAAGATTGTCATATCAATACCTCTCCAGTCGGCACCTAAATTCAAACCGAATGTCCATTTTGGCCAAGGATTACCACAATCGGTTCTATCTTCATCTGTAATCTTGCCATCGTTATTTGTATCTTGCCATATAAAGTCACCCGGAACTGCATCAGGTTGTATCACTTTACCGTCTTTTGATTTATAGTTTTGTATCTGCTCTTCATTTTGGAATATTCCTAAGTTCTTATAAAGGCGGAAATAACCCATAGCATGACCTTCCTCCATACGCGTTACATTAACAGATGTTCTCCACCTACCGCCATCAGTATATCCATTTGCATTTCCTATCTTTACAACCTCATTTTTAAGATATGAGGCATTTGCGGAAATAGAGAAGTTGATTTCGTTCCAATTTTTATTAAATGTCATCTGCATTTCCACACCCTGGTTTGTTATATTACCAAGGTTTCTAAAAGCTGCATTATTACCTCTAATGGCTTCAACTGTTGGCTGGAACAACAAATCCTTAGTACTTTTTTTAAACCAGTCGAAACTTGCTCTAATCATACCATTATAGAATGTCATATCGGCACCAACATTAAATTGTTCAGAAGTTTCCCATTTCACGTCTGGAATAACAAGGTTATTAGGAGCAGATCCCACAGTGATGGCATTACCAAACGTGTAATTATAATTATTGCCAATAATAGAAGTATAGGAGAATGGAGAAATTCGCTCATTTCCGTTCTGTCCCCAAGAGAATCTAAGTTTGAAGACATCAAAGTTCTTAATTTTCCAGAATTTCTCATTTGAAACATTCCAACCTAATGAAACGCCCGGGAAAGTAGCATATCTGTTATTGGGACCGAAATTTGAAGACCCATCGCGTCTGACCACAACTTCCGCCATATATTTTTCAGCATAATTATAGCTTAGACGAGCAAAATATGAGAACATACTATGTCTAGGATTAGCACCGCCACTATTAGCTGATGTCATAACATCACCAGCATTAAGATACCAGTAATTCTCATTGGTCATTGCTTCATTTGGATATTTATTTCGTGTTCCGGTCATAAACTCATAAACATCTCTTGATGCAGAAGTACCTAACAGGACAGATGCAGAATGTTCACCAAAAGATTTTTTATATCGCAATGTATTCTCCCACTGCCAACTACTATTAGCATTTGTACTTTGTTCTACCCTAGAATTATCTTCTTTACATTCTGCAGAATGAAAAAACTTTGGTGCAAACATTCTTCCACGGAAATTCCGATGATTAATACCAAAATCTGTGCGGAAAACAAGGTCTTTAATAAAAGTGATCTCAGCATAAACATTACCAAAAAATTGCTGGGTAATATTTTTATTCTTAGGTGCCTCATCCATAAATGCAATAGGGTTCCACATACGGCTATAAGGTACAGGAGAGACTCCATATCCGAAAGTATCGTTGCTATTCTCATCATAAACCGGAGTAGTAGGATCAATATTATAGGCGTATGATATCGGATTATAGCCATTGATACCGGTTGCCACTCCACTATTCTCTATATATGCATAGTTGACGTTTGCACCTACACTTAAGAAATCATTTATAGAATAGGAACTGTTCAGCCTTGTGCTGAATCGTTTGTAAAATGACGCATCTTCACCGATAATACCATTCTGGTCTAGATAATTCAATGAAAGCAAGCTTGAACCCTTATCACTGCCAAAGTTAGCAGTAATGTTATGCTCAGTAACAGGAGCTGTATTCAATATTTCATTAAACCAGTCTGTATTATAACCTGTTGGAGCAGTAGGTACACCACCGGCAAGCGGCATATCATCATTGTCGGCAAACTCTTTCATCAGCATAATGTACTGTTCATCATTCAGCATGGTTGGTTTCTTTGCTACTGTAGAGAAACCATAGTAACCATCATAAGCAAGCGATGTCTTTCCTTTCTTTCCTTTCTTTGTGGTTATAAGGACTACACCATTAGCGGCTCTGGCACCATAAATAGCAGCTGAAGTTGCATCCTTCAAGACTTCCATGCTTTCAATGTCGTTGGGATTTACACTGTTCATGTCGTCCATAGGCAGTCCGTCAATTACAAAAAGAGGATTAGAGTTTCCATTTGTACCGACACCACGAATTACCAGCTTGGGTGCTGATCCCGGCTGACCTGAATTTGTCACAACGTTCACACCACTAACCCTACCGCTCAATGCATTTACGGCATTTGCAGGTTTGGATTGCAATAAATCATCGGAATCGATGCTGCTGATGGCACCTGTAACAACACTTTTTTTCTTAACCTCATATCCTATTGCTACAACTTCATCGAGTGCAATGGCGGAGGTTTTTAATTGAACGTCTATTGTAGACTGACCTTTATACACAATATTCTGTGTATCATATCCTACGAAGCTATAAATCAATGTCGATTCCATTGGTACATTTTCCAAAACATAATTTCCGTCCAAATCCGAAATAATACCGTTTGTTGTACCCTTAACTAAAATGCTTGCACCTATCACAGGTAAGCCATCGGAATCTGTTATACAACCAGAAACTCTCCCGTTCTGTGCTTTTAATGGTAAGCTGAACATTATAAGAATCAGCATACACATTAAAGATAATGTTCTGTTCATAATCTAGAGTTTTTTGTAATTAGTGTTTTTCTTAAAATAAAAAGTTTTGTTCTATCAGTTGCGCGCTACTTACTGACACTTGCAAATATATATACTATGTAATATAACCAAAGGGGGAAAATTTCATTTAAAGAGGGGGGGAATAGATTAACTAAATATTTTAAGGAAAAATGGCTGTTAGAATCCATTCCCAGACTCCAACAGCCATTTTATCACTAACAATCGCCTGTTAATCAATATATTTTTCTGCCCATATCCTTAAGATTTGCATCCCTGCCCAGTGGAACAAAAGTAAATCCGTATGAATAACTCCCCTTCAGAAGACGCTTGTCTATTGAAGGACGGGCTTTCAGACTCCAGCTGTCTGTTCCGCCCAATCCGGCTTGAAGCAGGTCGACATTAAGAGTGTTTGAATGCAAGTCCTTTTCAAGTTCATTTATATGTTTTGCTTTCTCTATCGTATCCTGCGACATCTCCCACACTGAAACGGATAGCGGCTCGTCGCCTACAATCATCATTCCTGCACTATCCGACTGCAGGGCAAACCATCGCACATCACAACGGTTTCCGTTTTCCTGCGGCACTACATAGTCAAATCCCATGGCTGATACCTTATTATTATATATAGACACCATTGCAGAGGCTTTTCTGTCGGAATAGTTCTCCCATGGACCACGACCATAATATGTCACATCCGACAGACGGTTGCTGCATTCGCACTGTAGTCCCACACGGAGCATCTCGGACACTTCAGGCGACTTCATCATTGAATAACGGACTCCGACGGTTCCGTTGGCTTTCACTTCGTAATTCAGGGTAAGTCTCAGCCTGTCATCTATAGCCTTTACAACCGTCACATCAAGACTGTCGGCGGATTTGCGTACATCTATGGAAACTGTCTTCAGCTTTTGTGGAGCATCTTTCCAGAATGCGAACAGACGGTCCACCTTCCATCCTCGCCAGTCATTGTCTGTTGACGCTCTCCAGAAGTTCGGTTTCAGAGCTGATGTTATGACACTTTCATCTCCTATCCTATACTGACTTATATAACCATCCTTGATATTCAGATAAAAACCTTTTCCCTTCACGCTGATATCTTTCCTGTTGTCCGAATCGATTTCCATATCCAATGTGGCATCAACGCATTCTACATTCTTTGGCAAGGAAAGGTATTTGAACTGTTCCCAGGCAACCTCGTATCCTGCTTTAGCATACAGATTGTCATTCTTGAGTCTGGCACTCAGGCATAACCAATATTCCGCACCGTCAGCAGCATCGAAATTCTGAATGGGAATTTTTAGTTTACAGCTCTCGCCTGCCGGTGTTGCAGGCACAACAATCTCGCCTTCCTGCAATACGCTGTCTTCGTCCTTCAATTGCCAGAAATAACTATACTCATCTGTTGAAAGGAAGAAGTTTCTGTTATTGACGGTTATCTCTCCACTATAGACATTGTCTGTAGTGAATGAGACAGGGGCAAACACGTACTTGCATTCCTCGGTGGCAGGTTTGATGGAGCGGTCGGCACTGATAATGCCATTGGTACAGAAGTTCTGGTCGTTGTGCTCTCCTTTCTCATAGTCGCCACCGTAATTCCATGATTTCTTCATATATTTACGTTCATCGTCCAGCAATCCCTGGTCAATCCAGTCCCAAATATATCCGCCGGCAAGGGCGTCGTGCGAACGTATTGCATCCCAGTATTCCTTCAGTCCGCCGGTAGAGTTACCCATTGAGTGTGCATATTCACACATTATTATCGGACGGTTCATGACCGGATTCTTAGTCATTGCAATAAGCTCATCGACCATAGGATACATACGGCTAATGACATCGACGTATAAAGGATCATCGGGATTGGCATACACATAAAGCTCTTTCTTTGCCGGTTTGACTTCTTCGTTTACATTAAAATCTATCTCACTCGTAACGATTGATGCTTCTTTACGTCCGATAGGTTTGTATAAAGGATTTTCCGGCTGACCTTGTGCTCCCTCATAATGAACAGGGCGGGTTGGGTCATAATCTTTCAACCATCCTGACAGGGCAGCATGATTAGGACCGCATCCAGACTCGTTACCCAACGACCACATGAACACAGAAGGATGGTTCCTGTCTCTTACAGCCATTCTTACCACTCTCTCCATGAATGGATTAATCCACTCAGGTCTGTTGGACAGATAACCTCTTTGATGATGAGTTTCAAGATTAGCTTCATCCATTACGTATATACCATACTTATCGCACAATTCATAGAAATAAGGGTCGTTAGGATAGTGCGATGTGCGGACTGTATTGAAGTTATAACGCTTCATAAGCAGAACGTCTTCGAGCATCTCATCACGTGTAACGGTCTTACCTCCGGTCTCGCTATGGTCATGGCGGTTTACACCAATGAGTTTAATAGGAGTGTCATTCACCAGAATCTGATTACCTGTTATTTTAATATCCCTGAACCCTACCTTATTACTTCTCGCATCCACCACGTTGCCCTTTTTGTCTGTGAGCTTTATAACCAAAGTGTATAGATAAGGGTGTTCCGAATTCCATAGTTTTGGCTTAGAAACAATTCCCTCCATCATTCCGTAATAAACATTATCACGCTGAGGATAAGGTTCGTTCACCACATAATCGGCAGTAACGGTAATGTCTTTTCCAAACACCGGTTTCCCATCGGCATCATATAATTGGGCTGACAGATTCCATCCCTTCAAATCATCCATATTCTGATTTGTTATTTCCGGACGGATCTGTAACCGTGCTATATTCTTCCGGAAATCGATGCGTGTCCTTACTCCATAATCATATATTGCCACCTGCGGAATGGACATGATATATACTTCACGATGGATACCAGCCATTCGCCAGTGGTCGGCATCTTCCATATAACTTCCGTCGGTCCACTTATACACCTGCACCGCCAGTTTATTCTCCCCCTTCTTAACGTATTCGGTAATATCAAATTCAGTAGGCAGACAACTGTCTTCGGAATATCCCACCTTCTGTCCGTTTATCCATACATTAAATCCCGAATAGACGCCTCCGAAATGGAGTATAATCCTGTCGCTCTTCCACTTGTCAGGAACAACAAACTCCTTGATATAACACCCCGTCTGATTATTCCTGTCAATATATGGCGGACGAGCAGGGAAAGGATAAATAGTATTTGTATATATAGGATAGCCATATCCCTGCATCTCCCAACATGAAGGAACAGGAATAGTTTTCCATGATGATGAATTGTACTCCACTTTATAAAAACCGGCGGGAGCCAATGCCATATCCTCGGAAAAGTTAAACTTCCATTGGCCGTTCAACGACATATACTCCGATTTCTCTCTGTCTCCATCCAAAGCCCAATCCACTCTCCGGAAAGAATAAGTAGTACTGCGGGAAGGCAAACGGTTAATTCCGTTTATGGTCTGATCCTGCCATACATTCTGATTGTTTCTCCACTGATTGGCACCGTTGTCCGATGCAGACAGAAATTGCATCATGAAAAATAACACAGAAAATGAAAAAATAGATTTTAAGTTCAAGTTCATAAATTCGCATTTTAAGTTTCTATGCAAATATATAAGTATAACGAACAATGAATAGGGGGTATTTCTATCTATATAGAGTGGTATTTTTAAATATGAGCTTAGACTTTACAGAACATCGTCCGGAATACTATGCTATGTAGCACTCTATTTGAAATATTATATACACCCATGACACAAATCTTTTCTGACAATTTTTATATATTCTCATCTTATCCCTTCCATCAAAGATAAATCCCAATCCTGATTTGCCAGCCGCATTTATTCCTTTTTTCAGGAGAATTTTCCTTATGGCTGACGC
>ERZ859967.21-NODE-21-length-87258-cov-10.965735_pt1 | contig 87258 bp, 140 predicted proteins | sample MGYA00510115_ERZ859967 | MGnify/ENA primary metagenome ERZ859967 (study PRJEB30046, sample SAMN00715171) | human gut metagenome | study: EMG produced TPA metagenomics assembly of the A metagenome-wide association study of gut microbiota in type 2...
AAAGCACTTGACTTTTAATCAAGGCGTCGTGGGTTCGAGTCCCAGAGGGTCCATATGCAGTTTGCACACGATGTGGTTTTTTTCTTTTAAAATCTCCTTTCTCTTTTCCCACAAAGTAGCAACTGTGACTCCCCGTGAGAATCAACCTGCGGACAAGTCAGCCGCAACCGTATAGGCGGTATTTGGGTAGATGTGCAGAATTGGTATTGCAGCAGACTGTAAATCTGTCATCTTCGGATATGTAGGTTCGAGTCCTACTCTACCCACTTTTGCCGCGATGCCACAATGGTACTGGGCCGATCTTGAAAATCGGTGATCTGTAACAGGACTGAGGGTTCGAATCCTTCTCGCGGCGCTCCAGTTGCCTAGGGTAGCTCCCGAAAAGCAGAACCTGTGACTGCCTGGCAACTGATTTGTAATCACAGGAATACATTATCGCACAGGAGGTAAAACAGATGTCAGAGAAGGCAAAAAAAGAAATAGTAATATCGGAGGGCAGGGATTTTAAAGGAATCTGGATTCCAGAACGTCTTTATTTATCACCAGATTTAAGTCCTAGAGAGAAATTTTTGTTAATTGAGATATACAGCCTTACTCAAAAAGACAAAGGCTGTTTTGCTTCTAACAAGCATTTTGCCAACTTCATTGGCTTAAAAGAAAATAGTATCCAAAAGATGCTTTTGAAATTTGAGCAACTGGGACTGATTGAAAGAATCTTTGAATACAAAGAAAACACTAAAGAAATCGACAAGCGAATCATTATCCTCACTCAGAAATTTTTTGATTCTTTTGTCAATGAAAAATCTATTTCTTCTAACATGGAAAAAAATCCATGTGGGGGTATGGAGAAAAATCAACAGGGTGGGGTTGAAAAAAGTCCACAGATAAGTAATACAATAGATATTAAGTATAACAGTAGTTTAAGTGATACAGATAAAGAACATGCTCTATTATCAACTAAAGTTGACAATAGAGATAAATACATGGTTTCGCGCACTAAAAGTGCTCAAAACTCAGGTGGCAAGCCACAAAAGAAAGAACCTACTGTTGATCCAGATGATTTTATCAAATCTAAGGAACCAGTTCTTAAAGATGAGCTTCACAGACTGTATTCAAACAATCCTAAAAACATCTTTACTACAGAGCAACAGGAAAATGACTGGGTTGACAAGGAATATAACAGCCTGACTGCTATTATTTTTGAGTTTAACCACCAATATAAAGCATCTACAGGCTTTGACACTAAGAATCTATCAGACGAGAGCCTTAAACGAGTTGTAAGAAGCTATATCAAGTCACCAGAATCTTTAAAAGATGACTATGATGACCTTCAAAGCAACAAGGTTCTGATTGAAGAATATCTAAAAACTGACTACGGCAGCAAACATGGAGTGATTGTAAAAAGTTTATCACACTACATGTCTGGTAGCATTCGAGAAATGCTGTTCTATAAACACTTGTTCTAACTTGCCAACGCACATTTGCTAGCTATATACACGTACATTATGCTAGCTATATATGTACGTTGATACAAGTATACACGTACACTAGGAGGTGCAAATGCAGAACATAGAAATCAACTTTGGGGTTCGCCCATGTATTGTAACTCAAAACGGCGAAGAAAAGAAAGCGTTATTCCATATGTGGGAAAACTTCGCAAAGCCTGTTGCAGCAGATTTATATATTGGCGGTTGCCCAGAGGGACAAATGAGCATGATATTTGGACTTGTAGAGTATGATGATGGCACGATGGGCGAGGTAAATCCGAGCCAGATTCGATTCGTTGACAATAAGATCAAAGACTATGCATTTGAGGAGGGCTGATTCATGGTGAAATATAGACCACACAGAGGAGTATTATGCGACGCAATGGCAGAAATGAGAATCTTTGATTCTGTCGAAGATATGTTCCACTACATTGTTGAAGACTGGAAAGCATATGGAAATCCATTCGATGTCGGAGATTTAACCATAACCTGCGATGAAGGAAAAGACGAGCGCATTAACTGGAAGGAAGGCAGATATGTCTGCACCAGGCGAATGCGAGAAAAGATTTTTGACACGCCGCAGTGTATTGGAATGTGTTCGATTGAATTGTAGAAAGGAGATAATAACATGATGAATCCAAAAAATAGTATAACGATACTCGGATGTGAGTATCAGATTACAGTAGTTCAACACGATCAGTATAAAACGTGTGAGGGTTGTGATGGATGGACTGACCCATATAGTAAAAAAATCTTCATCATCGACCAGACTACCAGCCCAGACTGTGATCCAATCGCAATTGACCCAGTAGGACGAATGAAACAAGTTCTTAGGCATGAAATTGTACACGCTTTCCTTAACGAGTCTGGACTTGTCTACAACTCAAATTTTTCGATGCAGGGATGGGCAGTGAATGAAGAGATGATTGATTGGATTGCATGGAATGGTGAGAAACTGTATAAGGCGTGGAAGGAGGCAGGATTAGTTGATTAAAGATGATTTGCAAACAAAAGTTGTGGAGCAAGCCGCCCTTATAGCGGCGGCACTCAAAAAAGGTAAAGACGTTGAGGTACGGCGAACCGCAGCTGGAATCAGCGTCGCCGAGGTTAGCAAGAAGGTTGTGTACCGATGATCGATGTCATGATTAACATTGACTGCAGAGATGGAATGAAAAGTATACCTGACAAGTCGATTGACATGGTTTGCACAGATCTTCCATACGGGATTACGAGAAATAAATGGGATACTCCGATTCCGTTTGATGACTTATGGGGGGGCATTAACCGCATAATCAAAGACAATGGTGCAATTATCCTCTTTGCATCTGGTATGTTCACGGCAGATTTGATGAAAAGCAATTGCAAAATGTGGCACTATAATTTGATTTATGAAAAAGCAAATGCATCTGGATTTCTCAATGCGAACCGTATGCCACTTAGAGCGCATGAAGATATTTGCGTGTTCTATAAGTGTTTGCCAACATACAATCCACAAATGAAAAACGGTATGCCTGTTAAACGGGTTCGAAAAACTCAGAAAGCAACATCAAAATGCTACGGAAACTATACACCAACTGACTATGAAAGCACACAAAGATATCCAAGATCTGTGTGGAGATTTTCAAATGAAAACGGATATCATCAGACACAAAAGCCAGTTAAACTAATCGAAGAGTTGATTAAGACATATAGTAACCCAAACGACACAGTACTTGATATCTGTGCTGGAAGCATGACAGCAGCAATAGCAGCTGTGAATACTGGTCGCCATTACATTTGTTTTGAAAAAGACCCCGATATTTTTTCAAATGGCGTAAAAAGATTTAACGAATCAACCAATGGAGGACATGGACAATGAAATTAAAAAGACTAATTGTTACCATTGCAGCCGCAGTGATGCTTTCTGGCGCAGCCATTGGCTGTACAGAAGCTGATCAGGTAAGTTCTAATATCTCTAAGCAGGCAGACAACTTCAACGTGACTAGGAAGCTTACTGTCCTGAACGCAAGAACCGACACAGTTCTTCTGGAGCTGACTGGAACATTTGCATTAAAGAACAATACTTCTAATGAACTTGAAGTCATTATTGAGACTGCCGAAGGCAAATATCAGAAAGATTACGTGTATTTGAATGACTACACCATGTACGTTGTCGAGGATATCTCTGGTTCAGAGGTAGACAAATACCGTTATGAGATCAATTTCTTGCCTGAATGGGGACTCAAGGCAACTCATCATGAGTAAACTTTACGTTTACATAATAAACATATGTAATACATTTGATTTTAAAGGACCATAACAAGAGTTTGGAAATGAATTTTGCCGTGCTAAAGTGCGGAAAACTTAGAAAACTGTCGCCAAACACTTAGGAAAGGAGAAAAATCTTTTATGACATACGAAGACGCCTTAAAAGCTTCAAAAAATGGTCTAAATGTAATGATATGGACAGGAGAGGAGTATCTGCGCCTAGAAGAAGCAAAAGAATTTCTGAATTGTTCTTCTCATGTAATTCGAAGTAGTGAAGAATACAAAGGATACAAAAAGTTTTGCGAAGCCATTCAAAGCGATAAATGGAGTACTTATACAGAAATAGATCTTAGATGGGAACTTAGAAATTATCGAAAGCGTTTTGAACGCCTGAGTCGCATACAAGATGATTTTTTAAAAGAACTACTCGGCAGCAATTATACAGCCCGGTATTCCAATGAGCAAATGATCGTTGCCGATGCATTCAACACTCTTTATAGCCTAAAACGCAATCAAAAAATATTTATGCTTACAACTATTGTATTTTTAGCGACAACAATTATAGCCTTAATAGTTTAAAGGAGGAGTACGCATGAAATTTTCAGAAGCATTTGCATTGATGAAACAGGGTGCACTGATAAAGCTTCCGTCATGGGTAGGTTATTGGTACTGGTCCAAAGAAAAGCAGACCATCATCATCCACACAAAAGATGGTGAGGAGTTTGACATTAGAAAAACAGCTAATCCAGATTATACTTTTTCAAACATTGCATCCGATAATTGGATTGTTTGGCATTTGAACAGTGAGAGTCTTAAAAGCAGAGCTAAGATGGCTATGATTTCACAGCCAATGGCAGGAAAAACGGATGAAGAAATTAAGGCGACAAGAGAAAAGGCAATTGCAGCATTGAAAGAAAAAGGCTATGAGATTATAAATACACTTTTTGCAGACGAGTGGTATAACAGTGAGAAAATGAAAGAAAGAGGAGTGACACAGATTCCACTTTGTTTCCTCGCAACATCATTAACAAATATGAGTTTATGTCATGCTGCTTATTTCTGCAAAGGATGGGAAAATGCAAGAGGATGTTGCATCGAACATGATGCGGCAGTTGAGTATGGGCTAGATATCATCTACGAGGAGGATTAAGCACTATGGATTTCAGAGCTGCATTTTCCAATATGAAAAAAGGCATTCCAATGAAAAGAAAGAAATGGAATGAAGTCTGGTACTATGACAAATCAAAGAAAACCTTAATAGCAAAACACGATTCAGGAAAGCTTAAAGAACTTTTTAACATTCCTGACACTGCTGATATGACTTATATTTTTATGGGAATGCTTGCGGAAGACTGGGAAATTGCAAATAATTCTAGTGAATCGCAAACAGCTAACGGAAAACAATTATTCACATTTAGCAAAGCACTAGATTTACTAAAGCAAGGTTATAAAGTCGCCCGAATGTGTTGGTATGGAAGCGGACGTTTTGTTTTATATCGCAAAGGCTTACCAGCTGGTCATCCTTGTGATAAAGGTACAGTGGATGCCTATTTAGAAGTTGATAACGGAGAAGGGCTTCTTAATTGTGATCCATATCTTCAAATGCGTTATATTGACGGCTCGCTTGCGATGTATCTCCCAAGTGTGGAAGATCTTTTAGCAGAAGATTGGTATATTGAATAAAAATGATGGGAGGAAAATGAAGAATCTAAAATATTGCACTCCACAAAGCAACTTAGCCGATGGTATACAAAAGTTACCTGCTGAAAAAATTCAATTTCGATATTTTCCACCAGGAATAGAATCAGAGAAGTCGGACTATTACAAACTAGCATGTTTATATATGGGGCTTACAGAAATGTACGACAGAAGCTTGACTGATGAAAGAAGCCGCTTTGATAATACTGAGGCATTTGTTGGTAACCAACATATATATCATCTTAGCCAAGTATACAGTTGTTATGTTCGAAAGTCTATAATAAATACTTATTTTGTGATGTGGAGCGATGTCCGAGAAGAAATAAAGAAACATCGCTGTTACTCTGCTCAACAATGGGTAGATGAATATGAAAGAATATGGAATAAACACGGAGGAAATTAAATGGTTAGAGTAGGATCGGCAAGGATTGACGAGAACGGAAAATTGAAGGGCGGACAGCCAGGCGACCAGACAGGACAGGAAGTGGCGATTGAGCCATGGTATCTGCACGATAAGGGCTGGATTATAATCCGTGCGAAGGATGCAAATATCCGTGAGCGTATCGCAATCTGCATGGAAGCAGCGTGTGCCAACAATTTGATTGGTTACAATCAGGACGGATCATGGGAATTATACGACAAATCAAAGCAGTATGGATGGGATTGCTCAAAGGTAAATGTTACTGCAAATACGGATTGCAGCAGCCTTGTTCGTACATGCGTTGCGTTTGCAGCACAGAGGGAGATTGAGTGGTTTTCAACCCTAATAGAAGTTAAAATTTTGAACAAAACAAAACTGTTTGATATCTTGACAGATGCAAAGTATACCAATTCCTCAGATTACCTATTGCGAGGAGATATTCTTTGTACCTGCACACAAGGTCACACAGTAGTTGTCCTTGACAATGGCGCAAAGGTTGGACAATCTGGTAGCCAACCACCTCAGAACAGCACAGAAGGCAATACAAGCTTTTGTGGCAAGGGTATTGGAACAGCAGTTGCGCTCACACCTATGAACATCCACACAGGGGCAGATACATCTGCAAAGAAGCTTGATACAATTAAGATTTCTGTAGCCGTAGAAGTCCTTGAAATCACTGCTTCTGGTTGGTATAAGATTGTATGGCCAGGTGAGGCTTGTGGATATGCCTTTACAAAGGCAGGAAGTGGCTATTACAGCTATTCTGCAAATGCTAACGCACAAGTTATAAACTTAGGTGATAAAGTCCAATTCACGGGCAATAAACAGTATATGTCAGCATGGGCTGATAAGCCAATCACTGCAATTCCAGAAGTTGCAACTGTAACAAGTATTTGTGAGAGTGGCAAGCATCAGTATCACATCATAGGCGATAATGTCTATGGTTGGGTAAACAGAGAAGACATAGTAAGAAAATAATTAAAACGGCATAATCAAAATGGTGATTATGTAACAGCCAAAATGGAGGCTCTTCTTTAAATGTTAAGAAAGGAGGAGCCTCTTTTTTGTTAGAGTTAAGACAGCACAAAGAACGTGTGGAGAATATACAGCGCCAGATCATCATGCAGCCTACATACAGTCAACTCAACACCTTATGTGGCGGAGCAAGACTGATCCTGCTTGACGCTAATGAGTTTATACCAAATCGTGATTTTAAGAATCTTGATGCGTATAGAGGGTATGGCGACCATGTAAATAGCTATGTCAGGTGGTACTGCAATCGTAACAGAAAAGTAGAGGGTGACGAGTGGGACAAACTGTATTGGCAGACTTATCTGAATGGTGCACGAGCAAGAATATTCAATGATTATTTACTATTCTTAGAGCACAAGCGTGAACCTCGGAAGATGTTCTACAAACCCAAAATTAAACAGTTTGAGAAGTTCCAACTTATAGAATCTTATCAAGGTATGCTTGATGATAAGTACGACATTCTGTGTATATCCATGCCGCCCGGAACAGGCAAGACGACCCTACTCAAGTTCTTCCATTCAGCCGTAATTGGTTGGTTCCCAGACGATTACAGTTTGTTTTATTCGCACTCAGGCGATATCACAAGAATGTATTACGATGGTGTCTATCAAATGGTTGATGATGCACTTGAGTACGCTTGGCATGATATCTTCCCAGACTTAAAAATTACATCTACAAATGCATTGATGCAACAATTCAATGTCGGAAAATATAAGCCATTTCCATCTTTGCAAACAACATCTGTAGGCGCGAAGAGTGCCGGAAAAGTTCGTGCAAGCAAATTTTTACTTACTGATGATATGATAGGTAGCCTAGAAGAAGCCTTGAACAAGAACTACCTTGACAAGATGTGGGGAGCTTATACTGTAGATGCATTGCAGCGAAAAACGGTTGATAGCAATAATAATCCTTGCAAAGAGATCATGCAAGCAACACGTTGGTCAACTCAAGATGTTATTGGAAGGCTGATAGATATATATGATGGAAACAACCGCGTAAGGGTTATTTCTATTCCTGCCACAGACCCGGAGACAGGCGACAGCAACTTTGACTATGCAATAGGTGGCTTTACAAAGGAGTTCTTTGCAAAGCAAGCGCTGTTGATGGATGATGTGTCATACAACTGTCTTTACATGCAACAGCCAGTCGAAAGAGAAGGACTGCTGTTTCCAGAAGAAAAAATCATGCGATACAAGGAACTTCCGACCTCAAAAATTGAACGTATCACTGCTCAAGCTGATACAAAATCAACAGGTACTGATTTCTTCGTTCTTCCAGTACTTATAAAGTACGAAGGAAAAGATTTGTATTACTGCGTAGACTGCGTGTGCAGCAGTTCTCCTGATTATGAAGCCCAGTATGAAAATTCCGCAAATCTCCTTGTTGACAACAAGGTTGAAGATTGCGAGTTTGAAAGCAATAATGGCGGAGACCGTGTTTCTCTGGAAGTCAATAAACGTGTTCTTAAAAAAGGCTGGATTTGCAACATATCCTTTCGAGCGACTGAAACAAACAAGGAAGCAAGAATATATCAGTGCTCAAACTGGATACTGCAGCACGTTGTCTTTAAAGACAAAAAACTCTATACACCAAAAGAACCATATGGTGTAATGATGTCTCTTCTGGCCCAGTACTCCACCAGTGGAAAAAAGCAGCTTGATGACGTACCAGATACATTTGCAAACTTCGCATTACGCATACAGCGCAGAAAACCAAGACCAACAAGAATCATTAACAGCATCTATTAAGATTGGAGACATGTATGGATACAAAACACTATCTTTCACAAATTAGCGTACTTGATCTTAAAATATCAAACAAAATCTACGAAAAAACACAGTTAAAGAATATGCTTTGTTCAGTTCCGAGTTGTGTAAAAGATGTCAATGTGCAAACTGGACATGCCACAGACAAGACTGCATCTACGATTTGTAAGTTGGTAGATATGGAACGCGAAATTGATTCAATGATTGATTCTTTTGTGGATCTAAAAACTAAAATCATTGCTCAAATGGAGCAGCTTGAGTTCAAGCATTATAATATACTGTTTAAACGTTACGTTGCACAGCAACAATGGTGCGAAATAGTAGATGAGTTACATTTTACACAACGACATGTCTTTAAGCTCCACAAAGAAGCATTAAATGAATTTGAGAAAAAGTTTGGGAGTGAATACCTGAGCCAATAAAAAATAGCAGGGGAAGCAAATTCTCCTGCTATTGATGTTTTAGCAATTTTGATTTTCCTGAAATTCCTTTAAATCGCTTTTTAACTTGTCCATAATTTTGTTTGTATAGTTGTTATCCTGGCGTTCTGTAAAATTTTGGAATACTTGAGTACCTTTAGCAACTGCCTGTGATGATTGCTTTGCTTTCGATGATACATCTCCTTGTATAAGCTTTCGCAAATACAAAAATCGACTACGAATCGGCTTTTGCTCATTTCTTCGCTTAATTTCAGCGGCTTTCTGTGCCATATACTGGTAGTAAGCCTTTTCCAGATCTTCCTTTTGGCAACTTGGCAGCTTATGAACTGGTACTGTTACGAGTAGCGTCTGTATCTCTTCTAGCTGCGCCTGTGATAGTTTCCATTCATCCAATGCACTTTCCCAGAGCGGACGATCTAATGTATCTTCCTTCGGCACTGGCGCTTCTGGAACTTGCACTTCCAATATAGGTAATGTTTCGACTTCAAATCTTATACCAACTACCGTTCGCCCTTTCTTAATGGGTTCATATGTATACCGACATTCAGTTTTTTCATCCATTTCTTTCTGAACACGTTTCAATATCTTTTGATTGAAGAACTTGTATTCTTTATACAGTTCCTCTTTATCGCAATCAAGTATTTGCCTTAATTCATCAAGCTGCACTTCCCAATTTTTTCGAAAACGGTTTTGCTCAAGATACGTAAACATGATATAAGTGTAACGGCTTGTGAGTAATGTTATGCAGCGCAGCTTATACCGAAGATATCCGAGGTTTTCAATATTAAAAAAATACTTCATTGCTTTTTGAGAACACTCTAGCTTTACTTGCCACAGACCGTAATCATCTTGTTCTGCCGTTGCTTCTTCAAATAACGTCACCAATCTAAAACCTTGTTTTTCACTATCATCTTGCACTTCTATTACATTTCCCATAAGATGCTTTAATCTTGCCTTGAGGTCTTGATTGTTGATTTTTTTTACTCCTAGAATCTTTTCAAGCTCACCTTTTTCAAATACCACAACTCGTTTCTCTGGCTTGTGACTATCTATGCGCGATAGGTATGTATCGAGTATTTTAAATTCTGCAAGCGATAGCTCAGAACGCCACAGGGAAAACAGCGGTAAACTTTTTTGGACAGTAAGTTTGTCTCCATTTCCTAAACTGGTTATTGGCCCAATCTTTTTTCTAGCCATGTGTAAAACCTCTCTTTCTCTACTTTTATGTTTATTATAGCACCATAAGTTACCATTGTAAATATAAAATTGTTACCTTTTTATATTTTATGGAATTTCTTGGTTACTCATGTGGAATTTCTTGGTTACTCATGTGGAATTTCTTGGTTACCTATACATATCAAAAAGCTAGCATTTATGCGGCCTTCAGAACTCCCGTAATCAAGAGAGTAATCAAGAGAGTAATCAAGAGAGTAATCAAGCTATCAATCAAGAAAAGCATTGGTAGGCAGATAAAAAAACAATTCAATATTAACTATGACATTTTAATTGGAATTTCATGGTTACCTATAACACTAAAACCTATCATTTAATATCACTAAATGGCACAAGATATCATCTTGAATACATGCTATTACTATGATAGTCTCAATAATAGAAAAATATGAAATAAAGTTAACTGCGTCGTACATATGTATGGCGCTTTTTTATTACCCAAAAAGGAGATGACTATGTTAACGATTAGAAGCAAGAGTATATCACTGTCAGGAGACAGCACAGTAAATGATCAAGTGGTTTTTGCGTTTCAAGCATCGATCAACTCAAACAATCCTAAAGAAGTGCAGTTTAGCAACTGGATAAACGACCATGAGCTATATAAGCAGAATAGGAAGGAATGCAATGCTGATTACGAGTCTTTCCAGGACGAAGTATACAAATTGCAAGACTCGATGCTGCTGTCGGCTGAAACGCTATGAGTAGCCAGATAATTACATGCCCCAATTGTGGAAGGATTATATTCCATTACGACAAAAAAGCGACAAACGCTTTTGAAGTGCAATGTAGGAAATGTGAGCAAATGACTTGCATTCTTACACAGGACGGTATTGTGCAGTCAGTTAAGCCTATAAAAAAGATACAAGCTAAAAGCAGCAGCGGCAAAAGATTCTATTAAGAAAGGAGGGCGAACAAAATGTGGATGCTAAAGGGGCGTCAAAAGATATATACGGACGCAAAAGAAATCACTGCCGACAACATAATCAAAGAATTGTCAAAAGCATATGAGAAACATAAGTTTAATCGGTTAGAGATGCAATATCTTATAGATTTTGAAGCCGGCGATCAACCACTGGACAGACCCAAAATTGTTCGTCCCGAGATCAATATTAAAGTAACTGATAATGCCGCAAACTACATCACTGATTTTAAAATGGCGTATTTTTGGGGAACACCAGCAATGCTGATACAGCGATCCGACAAAGACGCGCACAAAACACCAGCAGGCTTAGACGACGAAGGAATATCTGCACTTAACGAAATGCTTACAAATGCTTGCGACATAGGTTACAAGAATCAGGAGCTTGGCAATTTTGTCGAAAAAGTAGGTGTAGGCTATCGACTTGTTGACATCAAAACAGAATTTGAAGAAGATGACGAAGCCCTTGTGGATATATATACGCTAGACCCAAGATATGCCTTCTGTGTATATAGCAATGATGCCAAACAAAAGAAGCTAATGGGAGTGACATATAGAACGGACAATGGCGAACAATATTTTACGTGTTTTACTCCTAAGATGCGCTTTGAAGTCTCAAAAGGCAAAATTGTTAAAAAATCATTAAATCCACTCAAAAAAATAGCGATAGTCGAATACGAGAGATCCGTTGACAGAACGGGCTGCTTTGAGAGACAAATATCAGATTGTATCGAACTTAACACGCTAGTCTCTGATTTTGCAAACCTTACAGCGCAGCAAACTCAGGAGATATGGTGGGGCAATGATGTTGATTTCCCAGTTGACCCCAAAACTAAGAAGCCTATAGAAGTGAAGTCGGGACAATGGGTACTTACTAGCACAACACCAGATGGAAAGACACCGCAAATCAAGGCACTATCTAATGCATTTGATACAAACGCAACATTAACAGCGATAGATACACGCTGGCGAAGAATTTTACAAAAATGCAAAGTGCCTACACAACAAGATTCAGAAGGCGGTGGTTCCACGGGAACAGCAATGGATATGTCTAGTGGATGGAGTGCAGCTGAGATTGACGCTGTGCGTGAGGAACAAATCATAAGCAAGGCTCAAAGAGAGGAGCTTAAGCTTATCATAAAAGTACTCCAATTAACTCCATCAAATGTGCTTAAAGATGATGACCCAATCAAAAGAGTACATGTTGGAGATATCAATTTCCACTTCTCAAGAAGAAAGAACTATGACATGTCTGTTAAAGCAAATGCTTTATCAACCCTTATTAAGACTGGTGTACATGGTAGACACGCGCTTAAATTTATTGACGGTTTTGAAGACACCGAGGCTACATGGAACGACAGTAAGGAAATGATAGAAGCAGTGCAAAGGGCTGCTGCATCAAGCGGAACCACAGCAACGGAAGACAGTGAACCAAATGATAGACAAATAGATCAGTTGGAAACAAGCCCTATAACTGGGAAAGTATAAGGTGATGATATGGCACAGATATTTGGTTTTGATGAAATCGAAAAGATACGGTCCATGCCATACAATAGATTTTTTGGTGAAATGGGAATCACAAAAAAGCAAAAACAAGAACGCGTTGAATTCTCAAATAAAATTGAAGATGATATGCGTTTTTTAATTTTACTCATCTTGATCATGAAAGAGACAGGTAGAGTTGATGTCAAGAAAGCAGCAGAACAATTTGAAGCAGAATTGTTGAAATGGATTGCGCGATATATTGATCTTGACAGCGAGACAAAGGCTTATATATCAGATTTTTGTTTATCCACAGCGCAGGTAACTGCGGATCATGTCAACGAAAAATATTATGTCTCAGAAGACCGAATACGTCTGGTCAGTGAAAACACAGCCCTTGATTTTTTAAACCATAAAGACTTCAAAGAGGCGACCAGAAATAAAACATACAAAACATGGAACACAATTATAGATGGAAAAGAACGCGAAACACATCACAAGGAAGATCAAACAACAATACCGATAAACGACTACTTTTTAGTAGGCAAAGCACTTATGCGGTATCCGCACGATATGGCAGTTGCTTTTACTAACCCGGAGGAAGTAATCAATTGTCGCTGCTGTGTGACGTACTCTTAATTTATGCAAAGAATAGGCTCTTTAAACGAAGGTTTGAAGGGCTTTTTGTTTGCACAAAATTAGGGCAAACAAGTCGGAGACGGACTTTAAGGAGCAAAACAGCTCAGAGAAGAGCTTAATAATCGCACAAATCAAAGCGGAGAGAACCGCACAAACGCAGAAAGGAATGAATCTATGAAGACTCAGCCGATTTTCAAAACATTTGAACGCAATGCCACCAAGAGAAAATTAAACCTGCAGCTTTTTGCAGAGCCGACACCGGAGGTTGAAACTCATGAAGAGCCAAAGGGATCAGGTGATGATCACGAACCGGAAACTGATGCTGATGTATTAAGAGTGCAGCTTGCACAGGCAAACGCGCAGATCGCGAAGCTCACAAACAAAGCTGATGCATTGGCATCCGAGAATGCAGCTAAGACAAAGCAGCTCAGAGAAAAGATGACTGCTCAAGAGAAGGAAGCGGAAGCAAAGAAAGAAGCAGAAGCCGAGAGAGACAAGCAGTTCAAGGCAATGCAGCGCGAGCTGACGATTATGAAATCTACCAATACATACATGGACACTTTGGAAATGTCCAAGGAAGTAGCACAACAGTACGCCGAGGCAAGAGCTGACGGAGATGGAGATAAGGAAAACGAAATCTTGAGGCAGCACATGAAAACGCTCAAATCAAAGATGATGCAGGAGTTTTTGGCAGAGCGCGGCGAAGTCAATGCCGGCCACGGAGACAGTCACGAGAGCAAGGCTGTTGAACTTATGAAGTCACTACCGACGTATTCAACAGAGGTCGATGAAAGTGTTTTGAAGCAATACATGTAAAGAAAGGAAGTAAGAAATGGCAAGAGGAGACATGAGATATGCAACAACCGAGATACGTCCATCCGGTGCAGAGATCTTAAACAGAGAGGTGTTCGAAGGAGTGCCAATGACTATTGATTTTACAGATGTCAGCACTACTGATAGTGATACCGGAGAGAAGGTTGTAAAAGCAGGAAGCGTAATTAGCGGAACAGGAACAGTAGTTGCAGCAACACCATGGACAGGCGGAGCTGGAATCTTACTTTTTGATGTGTATGAGCATCGACCACAAGGAACGATTCTCAAAAAGGCATACATTAACAAGTCAAGAGCAGAACAGAATGCAGGAATCACTTATGATGCAGACTTAACTAAGATCCTGCCTATGATCGTGGTTGAGTAAAAAGGAGGAGCAATGGCAGTTTTAATTACAGATATTTATGATTCACAGGCAGTTGCCGCAAGACGTACACAAGATCCAAGTAATGCCATGGGCTTTGTCGGAAAGGCTTTTTTCCCAAACAGAAAGAAGCTGGGCTTGTCGTTAAAATGGATTAAGACACACAAAGGCTTAAATGCCATCTTAAAGCCAAGCAATTTTGATGCAATTCCGATGATCAGAGTCCGTGAGGGATTCAAGCAGGAGTCTACAGAGATGATCTTTTTCCGTGAGAGCATGACTGTACGAGAGGAAGATTTAATGCGACTCATGGAGATAGAAGACGCTAATAGCCCATTCATTGGAGACATTATATCATCAATTTACAATGATGCTGCAAGGCTTATTGACGGTGCAGAAATCGCTGCCGAAGTAATGCGAATGGCACTACTTGCGCCAAAGGACGGAAAGCCATCTATTGCAATAGGAACCGGGAAACCAGAGAGTGACAATATGGTTTATGGCTACGATTACGATAGCGATGGAACATATAAGCAAAAGCATTATTTGAAAATCGAAGGCACTGATACTTGGGATCATCCTGGCACAGCGAAGCCATTAAAAGACGTTCAGCAGGGTACTAAATATTTAAAGTCAATCGGAGTACTTCCTCGCTATGCGATGATGAACAGCACTACCTTTGACTATCTCGTTGAAAACGAGCAGATTAAGAACGCTTTAATCACTTCTTCTGGTAAGACGGTTGATTTTACCGATGAAGCAACTGTTAAGGAGATCTTCACGCGAAAGACAGGTCTGACACCTATCATTTATGACAAGATGTACATTGACTACAAGGGAAAGACTCAAAAGTTCTATCCGGATGACAAAGTAACCATAATCGGTGCAGGAACACTGGGATCAACATATTATGGTGTAACACCAGAAGAGCGTACATTGATGTCAAATAAAAATGTGGATGTTGCCATGCTTGACAACCGCATTGCAATTGCGACCAAAACCGAGCAGGGACCACCTATTAAGACTACAACCAGCGTATCACAGATTGTGCTTCCATCATATGAGGGCATCGACAGCACATTTGTACTTGACGTCAAGTAATGAAATTTGATCACATGATCAAGCTTAACGGAGTCTACTATGCAGCTGGTGAAGACGTCCCAATGGAAGAGAAAAACGATGCCCCAGAGATTGATGTCCCGATGGAAGAGAAAATCGAAATTCCAGAGTTGCAAGTTGATGATGAACCAAAGCGAAGAGGCAAGAAACCAAAAGCTGTTTGATGGAGGTGAGAAAGTATGAGTTATACAGACAACCTTGCAGACGAGCTTTTTTTTGATTTGCAAGTTGAACTTTCAAATGATGAAGAAGGCGGCAGCTTTTCGGAACCGTTACTCAAGCAAAAAATCAAAAGTGCAATTAGAGAGGTCCGAGACAAAAGAAGATATCCACTTGGATATACGGACGGAATGATTGCACAAGATTTAGACAGGTACTATAGCCAGATTCGCAATTTGGCTTTGTACGATTATAACTCGATTGGCTTTGAGGGTGAGAGTCAGCACAGTGAGGATTCCATTCAGCGAACAATGGTAGACAGAAAAACGTTGTTCGCTGGAATAATACCGTTAGCAACAGTCTAAGAAGGATGTTCGCCAGTGTGTTTGCAATGCTTGTGAATACGCTGGCAGGGTGCACATTAAAGCGGCGGTGGGCAATGTGCAAAAATATAAGCAGGAGATATAAAGATGCAAGAGTTTTTATTACAAACATACACAATCATCCTTCCAATTGCTTTGGGATACATTGTTTGGCTTCTGCAGCAACAGAAGAAAGACAAGAACGCGAATGAGAGAGGAACCATGCTGTTATTGCGTGTGCAGCTGATCAAGTATTACGCAGAATACATACAGCTGGGGGAGATACCGTCCGATGCTTATCAGAACTTCGAAGAAATGTATGAAGCCTATCATGATTTAGGCGGAAACGGCATGGTTAAAAAGATGTATGAAGAGATCAAAGAGTTGCACATCAAGAGTGGAGGAGGTAAATAGAATGGATATATCGAGCATGACTACCGTGATTGCAATTGTAGTTATTTGCTATTTAATTGGGCTTGCAGCCAAGACAATTCCAGCAGTCAAGGATAATTACATTCCGGTCATTGTGGGTGCTTTTGGCGGCATTCTGGGAGTCTTAGGAATGTATGTCATACCAGACTTCCCAGCGCAGGATATTCTGAATGCGATTGCTGTCGGCATTGTATCAGGTTTATCTAGCACTGGTATCAATCAGTGCTACAAGCAGCTAAAAGATGGCACGGACAAGTAGAAGAAATCGCCAACAGATGTGGTATTCGTACCAAGTCGGAAAAGCGCCTGGATATCTGAGAGACGAAAATGGTGACATTCAGTACGAGAGTTACGTTGGAGCTGATGGGGAGGTATATTTTTATACCGATGATGAAGGCAAAAAAATCCCGAAAGAAAGCGGTGAAATGGAAGTGCTTTATAGCAATCCTGTGAAGTTTTGGGGAACAATCACATCACAGCTAAAAAACGCTATCATGCGAGCATGGGGAAGCGACAGCACAAACAATTATGCTACGCTCATCTTAGCTAAACATGCAAAAGACTCTGGCGGAAACGAACTTAACTTGCCGTTTGGAGCAAGAATTTGGCTGCATTCAGAAATTAAAACGAAACCAAACGGATCACCAGATGAAAATTCTGCTGACTATCAAGTGAGTGGAATCATGAATGAAGCACTGAATGAAACGTCTTACTATCTGCAGGTGTTGCAGCAAAGCGTGGAAAAAAACTAATGGCAAAGGCTTTGGAAATAAAGGTGAGCGGAGTAGATGAAGCCATAAGGATGTTGGAACGTTACCAGAAAACGTTCCAAACGCGAGTAGAGCTTTTCATGAAGAAGCTTACTGATTACGGAGTTGAAAAAGCAACAGAAGAAGTCTTGACGATGGATGCAGTATTTACTGGTGAACTTGTAAATAGCATTCACTCAACCGAGATAGAGAGCAACGCAGAGCGAGTTATCTTTGCAGTAGAAGCTGATTCAGAACATGCTATCTTTGTAGAAATGGGAACAGGAATCATAGGTGCTACTACTCCGTATCCGGGCAAGCTTCCAGCCGTTTACGCGCAAGGGAAAACAATCAGAAAAACGGCAGATGGTAGATATGGCTGGTATTATCTGGGCGGAGATGGAAAGTGGTACTTCACAGAAGGTATGCCATCAAGACCATTCATGTATCATGCTTCAACACAAATGAGACATGATATTGAAAGAATTGCAAGGGAGGTGTTTGGATAATGGCTCAAAATCAATGGGTCATCGACCTCGAGAGCAAGGTATTATCCCTTGTGAAAGGCAAGACATACAACAAGCTAAAGAAAAGATATCCACAAATAATGTACACCACCTCAAATATAAGCAATGATTCGCAGCGTAATTTTCCCTGCGTGTACGTCCATGAGTTGGGTGGAAGCGAAGCAAACTCCGATCTGGAACGCACAAGAATCAACACTATAGTGGCAGGATTCCAAATTGAAGTGTATAGCAACACATCACAGCTAGACTGTAGAACTATAATGGCAGAAATTATGGACTGTCTAAAAAAGCTTATGTTCGATGTAAAGATGTCACCATACGCAGACAATCAATCACCAATATATCGTTATGTAGCACGTTTTGAAAGAACATTTGATTGGAATGATATTTTTTAAGCTCCATCGGCAAGATGGGGCTTTTTTAGTAGGAGGAATACAAAATGGCAGTAGGTTTAAAAAGTAGAATCATCTACAGAGAGAAGACAAAGGAAGATGGCGCAGCCGATTACTGGGCAGGTGAATATAAGCTCTTGATCAGAGCAAAATCAATTCCATCACCTTTCGGCACTGTCAACATGGTTGATACATCAACCTTGGAAGATTTAATAGAGACTCAGGAACAGGGAAGAAGAGCAGCTGCATCAATGGAAGTACCAGGTGCATTTGAAAAAAAATATAAGGATGAACTAGTTAAAAACGAGGGAAAACAATTAGATATCTGCATCCTTTACGGCACAGATGGAAAAGGTTCAGAAGGAATTGTGGCATTCGTAGGAACAGAGTCTTTTGCACCGGATGAAGCAACGGAAGATCACCTTACAGGAACTGCAACAATTGCCACTGTAACCGTTCCAAGATGGATTGAGGATAATTATAGCGTATCTGTAACAGAGGATGAGAATGGTTATCCAACATCAATTACACTGGCAAAGAAAGAAATGTAACAGCTATATTCGGGAAGCGTGAGCTTCCCGTTTTTTGCTTAAAGGAGAATGAATTATGAAATTTATGAATTACGAAATTAAGTTTGGAATCGAAGCAACTACAAAGAGCGGAATTTTAAAGAAGATTAAAGAAATTCAGCAGTCCAGTGATGATGAAGTTCAACAGTCCAACGGTGATTTTGTTGACGATATCGAAATGATGCTTAATATGGTTCCAGAGTTTTTGCTTGTGGGACTGCAAAAAAGACATAAGGATGAGTTTGGGTATGATTACAACACAAATAAAGGCAAGGAAGAGGCGACAGCAAAGGTATGTGAATTGATTGATGAGTATACCGATCAAGAAGATTCGAGCATCAAGGAGTTATTTGAAGAGCTGCTAAAAGAGGTGATGCAGAATGGTTTTTTCAAAAAGGAAGTTCTGCGGATGAAAGCGGAGAAGGAAGCGGAAGCAGAAAAAACAGAGTAATAGATCCAATTGATTATTACGATGAAAAGTTGCTTCCGTATTTTTTGTGTATTACGCAACAATATGGTTTCACCACTGAACAAATAGGCAATATGTGCCCGTGTGAGTTAAAACCATATGAGCTTGCTTACAAGCTGCATCAACAGCAAGTCGACATACAAAACCACATGCTAGGAAAGTACGTGAGAATGTCTATTTTGTCAACGCTGGGCAATAGTCAGTGGTTTAAAGGGAAGCATACGCCACCGTTTGAATATCCAGATATGCCTTTCTTGCAACAGGAGGCAAAGAAAAGTGAAAACGGTAATGTGGAATCTAACGAAGAAATCGCAGTGTACGAAATGAGACAAAGAATCAGGCAACTTGAAAAGCAAGGATTGCCAGAGAGTCCAATCTAGGGAGGAGGGATAAAATGAGCGAGGTAAATATTGATTCAATACGGATTGAGGCTAAAACAAATATCAAAGAGGCTATATTCGATATTGAAGCATTGAAACAATCCCTAACTGGATTGGGCGACAACAAAAGCGGAATTGATCATTATTCAACGTCTGTAAACGGGTTAACGCAAAGACTGACGAAGTTGACAGGAATAACCAATAAGGCAGGAATTGCAGCGGTTGAAAAATCTGTAAGAGAACTTGCAGAAGCATCTATTAAGCTTAACAACTTGCAACTTAACGAAAAGAAGGGTTCAATCTTTTCCGAGGACACATGGAAACGAGCCATGGAGAACGTGGAAAGTGCGATGGAAAATGTAAAAAATACCATTGCACAGAACGTTAAGGAGATCAGACAGCTAGACGGCGTAGAAAAGGCCTTTGATAATTATATCAAAAAAGCTCGAAATATAAAAATCCCGATTGGTGTAAAAAATGACCTAAAGACAGATAGAGAATTTGCCGATCTGCGAAGTGTACTTGGAAAGAATTTCTCCACAACAAATAGTGGCACAGATTTTGTGACGTTCATAGATGATATGAACAAATCAATAAATACCACATTTGATACTACAAAGAACGCAACAGATCTGTTCAAGGACGTAGTAGAGCGCTTAAGAGACATACGCAAGGAAGCTGTGATGACATCACAGGATGTTATCAAAAACGGCTTAATTCCAGTACAAGAGATTGAATCTGAGCTATCAAAGTTTGCCGCAAAAGACATTCCCAACCTTAGCGAGAAGTATGGAATAACTGAAAACGATGTTTATGGTGGCAAAAAGCTATCGGAAAATGGTGAAACAGAAAGCGTAAAAGAAGTCACAAGTGCCATCGGGCAGAAGACTAGGGCATTTGAAAAAGAGCAACAGACCGTAACCGATGTTGTAAACAGTGAAATGAAAGACCTTATCAATTTAAGGTCAACCATCGAATCTGTTACGAATGCTATAGGAGATGGAAAAGGCCTGGCAGGAGCATTCAAAGGGCTTAAAGAACTTGGCTTGGGCGAACTGGCTTCTTTAAAAAACATTGACTTTTCTGGAATTGCAAAGCTGAACAGAGAAAATTTAAAATCAATAATCGGAAAAGAACATACTGGACTATCAGATGCAGAAAAGACCATCATTCAAAATGCAGCGAATAAAGCCGTTGCGCCAGAGAGCGTTCCGTGGTTAGAAGACTATAAAAATCTGATACAGCAAGCAAGGGAAGAAAGTCAAAAGTTTTTAGGTGAATTTTACGTTCCTGAGAGTGTTGAAGAGCTTCAAACTGAATTTGTGGGAATCTCAAAAGAGATAGTGCGCTTAAAGGAAAATATGCAAGAAGCATTGAGGACTCTTGATACTGATGGTGTATCACAGATGGTTAATGACTTGTCGCAAGCGATAGCTTATGCGAATGATTTATCAACTATTGCAGCTCAAAAAGGTATAACGCTTAGACAGCCAAAAAGTGAATGGCAAGAGTATCCACCAAGCAGTTTTCCAGAAGAACTTCGTGGCAACGGCTTATCAAACGCAATGAGTCAAACTGCGAGGGAAACAAGCAACGCTTCAAACCAGTTAAGACAATACAATGAAGATGTATCAAAAGTAATCAGAACAGAACAGACATTTAAAGATGCCTTGGCTGCTGCTGCACAAGAGCCACCAATATTTAGAGATATGCCAGAGGATATCAACAGGCTGAACCGAAACATGCAAAAATTGCCACTTAGCCTATCCCAGTTAAAATCAGATATAAGTGATTTGGCAGGCATTATGGGTGGATTTGTAGGAAAAGCGATATCTGTTGCAGGTGCAATTGGCAAAATAGGATCTTTTGCAGCGAAAGTAAACAAGCAGATATTGTCGTTCACAAAAAACTTTGCAAAATTGTCATGGGAGTTTTTGAATTTTGGTTCAAGCAAAAACGCATTATCTGGGTTAAAGAGTCCGTTCAGCCAGTCCTCAGCCAGTCTCGGAGACTTTAACAAGAAATTAAAGCATGGAATCACAACTGTGTTGCGCTACGGTTTTGGAATCAGGTCTTTATATGTGCTATTTAACAAATTACGATCAGGAATCAAGGATGGAATAAACAACCTTGTTGTGTTCAGTGACAGAGCGAACAAAAGTTTGTCGCTATTAACATCTGACATGTCGTATGTTGGAAATAGCGTAGCTGCGGCATTTGAACCAATATTAAATATCGTTGGACCAATTATCGACCAAATTGTTGATTATGCAGTTGCAGGAATCAATGCTGTAGGTGCTTTCATAGCATCAATAACAGGGCAAACATCATACACGGTAGCTGTAAAAAACATCAAAGACTATCGCGACAGTTTAAATGGCACAGCATCTGCAGGTGATGCAGCAAGTGACGCAACTGATAAGCTAAAGGACAAGACCGATGAGCTAAAGCGTGAGTTAATGGGATTTGACGAAATTGAAAAATTTTCGGAAGATCTCGATAACGCAGCTAACAGCGGTTCAGGAAGTGGAAGTGGTTCTGGAAACGGCTCAGGAACGGAAGATCCTATACTTTTTACAAAAAAGGATATACCAGGAGCAGTATCTAACTTTGCAGATCTCGTAAAGGATGCTTGGACGAAATCTGATTTTACTGACATCGGCAAAATAGTTGGAACAAAACTCCGTGATGCACTTGATTCCATTGACTGGGAGCCAATCAAGGAGCGGGCAAACAAAATTGCCAAAGTCACAGGAACATTTATAAATGGCTTCTTTGAGACGGAAGGTCTTGATAAGAGTGTTGGAAGAACACTTGGAGAAGCAGTCAACACAGCTGTAGGTGCAATCAATACCTTTATTGACACCACACATTGGAAATCAATTGGGGAGTTTGCGTCTGGAGGACTTCGAAGCGCTATTGATACAATCGACTGGAATGGCCTTGGAAGGACTTTAAATGCCAAATACAAGGCTTTGTGGGGCTTCCTTGATGGATTTGTAGTTGATATGTCAACGATTAGTTTTGGAGGTACTACAGGATGGCAAGAGGCAGGTAATGCGCTTGCAGATACAATAAACAGCATCTTTGCAGATAGAGACTACAAAGCTATAGGCAATACAATCTCAAGTGGGATCAACGGAATTGTAAGTACACTCAGCACAACAATCAATGGAGTTGATTTTAAAAGTATCGCTAACAATTTTGCAAACGGAGTCAACAGCATTTTCTATGGCATTGATTTTAATGCTTTGGGTGGAGTACTCTCTGATGGCCTTAATACCGCTACTGCGTCGTTGCTTACATTTTCGGTCAAAGTTGATTGGAAAAAGATCGGAAAGGATCTTGCAAATAGCGCAAATACCATTTTGGCAGAAACCGATTTCTCACAGGCAGGAAAAGCACTTGGAGAAGCTTTTAAGGGTGTATTATCGTCAATAAGTGAGTTTGCAGCAACCTTTAACTGGAGATCCCTTGGAGTTGATATCAACAATTTCATCAAAGGAATTAATTGGGGTGGAATTTTAAAAACAAGTGCAAATATAGTTGTCAATACATTTTTTGGATTGTTTGAAACCGCATGGGCTGCTGTTTTTGGTGGACCCGATACAAAGTATACAGCTATCGCAGACAATCTGAATAAAGCACTTTCAAAACTTAAAATCGAATGGCCAGCAATGGAACAGGAAGAAATTGAGAAATTTGAAAATGTTTCCATAATTGTCGATAAGTTCCTTGAACTGAATGAGAAACTGAAAAAGAACGGAAGCCTATCCGAGACGGACATGTCACTATTCAAAACCTACTATGACCAAATCGTAGAGTATGCACCGCAAGCTGCAAATTTGATTGGCAAGGTTGGAGAGGCTTACGAAGGAACTGATGGTGCATTAAAGAGCTTAATCGAAAGCCAGAAAAATTTGGCCATCCAAGAAGGATTTAAAAAGTCTATGCAAGATGCAGCTAAGATTTATTCAGACGCTGCATTGTCGTTAGACGGAGCGGTAACAGAGCTTGTCAACTCAGTTGCAAAAAATCAGCAAGTACTTTATGATGCATGGACACATGATAAACCAGGCACGTGGGATCAATTCCAAACGGATTTAGAAAATCTTTTCCAAAAGATGCGAGATGGATCATTGGATATAGACAAATTAACCGAATCTGAAAGCCGAATGGTCAATGCATTGGTGAGAGCAGACGACCCATTTTCCAAACAAACGGAAAATATCATAGACTTAATAGGCACAAAAAATGAAGCAGAAGAGACTCTTGATAGAATCAGTGCAGCTTCACAAAGGTATGGTGGGAATGCAGAAACTGCCGCTACAAACACTGAAAAGCTTGTAACAAGCCTTGGAAACATAAAATTCACGGGTGTTTGGAAGTCTTTAAAAGATGAGCTGAAAAATACGCTAGATGACGTAACAGAAACACTTAAACAGGATGATTTTACGTTAGGAATCAGCAATACTTTGACTGATATGTTTGACAAGGAGTTTAAAGTCAAGCTGAAAGTTGGTGGCCTTGATACAAGCAAACTTACAGAGCAGGATAAGACTATACAAGGAGCATCGGCAAGCATCGTAAACGCAAAGAATGCACTACCTGATTATATGAAATCTCTCGATTTCACAGCAGCGCTGACGCAGAAGAAAGACTCTATCTCGGACCGAACAATTAGTGATTTAAAAGGTAGCATATCCCAAGTGTCGCAAACAGGTGGATTGACGCTTGATAACATTGGTGCTTGGATAGGCTATATAGGTTCAAAAGTTCAAAATCTAACGCTTGACAATATCGGTGCATGGATTTCCAACATTGGATCTCAAAAGCCAGATTTAACATTAAACAATATTGGCGCGTGGATATCGTATATTGGCTCTCAAACCCCAAACATGACATTGAATAACATAGGTGCTTGGATATCAAATATAGGATCACAAATTAGCGGGATGACGTTGAAAGATATAGGTGCATGGGTATCATATATCGGATCACAAAACGATGGAATGACATTGAATGGCATTGGCGCATGGATTTCTTACATCGCGCAAACTGGCGGTCTAGCATTAAGCAATATTGGCGCATGGATTTCCAACATTGCTGCACAGGTCGGTGGAATGACATTGAACGGCATTGGCGCATGGATTTCTTACATCGCGCAAACTGGCGGTCTGTCTTTATCGGGGATCTTAGGATATGTAAACCAAGTCACAAGGCAACCAGGAATCTCACTGATACTATCGGGAATAACAGCATTTATAAGTAGTGTTATAAGTGGCGGAGGAAAAGCTAAAGGTGGAGCCTTTTATGGTGGAAGGTGGCATAGCATACCACAATTTAGCAGTGGAGGAGTCATCAAAAAAGACTTCATGTCAAGCTTTAGCGCCATTCCACGATATGCAGGCGGTACTGTAAATGCAGGTTCAATGTTTATTGCAGGAGAGGCCGGGCCAGAACTTGTGGGACATGTAGGCGGCAGGACGGAAGTACTCAACGAATCGCAGCTTGCAAGCGTGATGCAAAGTGCAGTAGCAGAAGGAATGCAAACTGCAATGTCGCAAATAGGTGGCAGTGGAAATGTAACCGTCAATGTCACACTTCAAGGCGATGCAAGGCGCATTTTTGAAGTGGTGAAGAGCGAGAATAATTCACGTGTTATGCAGACAGGCAAGGCGCAACTTTTAACGTAAAGGAGGGAAACAATGCAATGGATGGTCCAGTAAAAACTGTAATCATAAGTGGATTGGAGCTGAAAGCTAAAGATCTGACGATAACAGATAACATCATCTGGAGCCGCAATACGGGGCGAGTTGCGTCTGGCGATATGGAAGGTGACATCAAAGCAAAGAAAATTAAGTTAAATCTTACGCTGGCGCCTTTGGATGATGAAGAAGCAGCAGCTTTTGCTGCTGCAATAGAACCACCATTTTTTCCGATCACTTTCCGAAATCCGAAGTCTGGGAAAACAGAAACACGCAAATTTTATGTTGGAACGCCAACATATCCGGTGTATTCATACGCCGATATACTGCCCAGATATGTTGGTGTTGCTGCAAATTTTATCGAAAAATGAGGTGTCAAAATGAAGATGTCAAATAGAACACTGGTAAAGACAATCAATGGACTTTTATCGTTTAAAAACAATGGCGTAAGAAAGCCGATTAAGGCAATTTACGCAATTAACCGTAATATTGAAACGCTGGATAAGGCTGCGATTCCTTTTCAAGAATCAAGAAATGAATTGATTGAAAAGTACTGTGATAAAAAGGAAAATGGCGACATTGTGCCTAAAAAGGGAATGGAGCAAAATTTAGAAACGGAGTTGGGTGAATTACTGGATGGAATTGAAGTTGACGTAGATGTTTACAAAATTCCAATTAGCTTGATTGAAAACATAGAAGCATCAGAGCTTGAATTTGAAGCAATTAGCATGATGCTTGAGGAAAGTGAGGCGGAAAAAGCATGACATATGATTATATGGTGAAACAAGATGGACAGTTTTATAAGCCTGGTCAAGATGTGCCAGATATGGGTACATTGGTGTGCACATCTGTGCAAGGGAATATACGTAGTTATGAGGGACTTGTTAAGGATGTTGACAAACTACCCACGTATGTTGCAACAGGCAGCTCTTTTCTGGCAAGTGATACGGGTGATTACTATAAATTTGAAGAGTCAACAGCAGCATGGAACAAGATTTAAGGAGTAAAAGATGAAACCAGAAGACGTCATTGGCATTTTAAATCGCAAGGTTCAGAACGCAACTGTAACGGAAGATCAAATTGATGCGGCTGTTGAAAAGTATCATAAGACTCATCCGTTGGAAACTGACAAAACACTCACTGTTCCTGATGCCTTTGCAGATGCAAAAGCAGTCGGGGATGGATTAGGCAAAAAGGTAACAGAAAAAGGAATGACTTTGTACTATGATACAGAAAAACAGTGCGCAGCCATTAAATTTGATGAGCAAGGCTAGGTGATCATTATGGGATTATGGACGGAATATAAGAAAAAAACGGCTGTAAAATCCACAGATACTTTTCTTGTGTATGACAACGCAGAAGGCGTAATGCAGGTTGATGGATCAAATGTAAAAAAATCCTTTAGAGATGCTACAGATACCACATTGTCACAAGCAGACACGCCAGCCGATGCAAAAGCAGTTGGAGATAGATTCGCAAAGGTTGAAAAGAAGAATACAGAGCAGGACGCAGCGCTAAAAACAAAGGCTGGTGGTACCGGCATAGAATTTTTCTTCGACTCAGCCAAAGGGTGCTTGGCTGCAAGGATAAAAGTAGAGGAGGAAGGTGTATGGCTGACAAAATAATATATCTTGCAAAATGGGAAGATGTGGAAAAATTAAAGGCTGCATCAAAAACTCAAGAAACTAATATAGCGGATTTAACAAAGGAACTTGCAAAGAAAGCAAATGGTCAAGGGATCACTCTGAGCATAAATGAAAGTGGCGGACTGAGGGTGACGTATGACGACGGAAAGTGAGGATAAAAAGATGGCACAGGTAGCAGTAGATGTGGCAATGGAGTCAACATCGCAGGAAATTTTGGAACTACTAAAAGTAGTTAAAACAATGGTAACTGATGTCTCAAAATTTGATTGGAAGAATTTCTGGGAGCAAACAGCAACAGATGAGGTATTTTCCACAAAGTTTTATTATTATGACACAAGCACCAGTCCTAGCGGTGAAAAAATGAATGCATCAGTTGGATTAACAGCCGTACCTTCAACGGAAACTGTAAAGGGGCAGGATGATTTTGCAAATCATAGTGCTTTTCAGACAATTGATTGTAATTTTGTAATTGACGAGCAGGAGAATAAGACCCCAGTAGCGATTAAAGGCGGTAACGGATATTCTGACATTGGAAAAGTAGATGTTGGAGTTATGGTTCCTTTAACTTATTGGGGCATTCAGAAATTTGACACATATTACATTGTGCATTTTGCAACGAAGCCGCATCCTGAATTGGAGTGTACAACAGTTACACCATGGTGTAATAAAGAACTCGGCTATGGTATTTTGACAAAATACTATGCCGGACAAATTGATGGAATTTTATATTCATCATCTGGAAATGCAATTTATAACTTTGTTTCAGCCCAGTCTGGAAATACTGAGCTACAGAAGAAAGGAACAGGATATCATGGCTCTGGATCAGAGCGAACGGCATATCTGCTGTGTATGCTATGGATGAAGTATGCAACAAAAAATAGTCAGAAAGTATTCAAGGGCTGTACAGAATATAACTTACAGTACAAGGTTACTCAGGCAGATGAGAATGCCAACTATGTAACGTTAACTACAACGCAGGCTAACAACTTTTATGTGGGCGGTACAGTATCAATCGGAGATGCAACGGGACATACCGATAATCTGGATAGAGGACAGGCATACATGAGGAATATTGCTGATAAGGTTAGAGTCACAGCGATAGTAGCAGTTGATGGAACCTCCAACAGCAGAGTATATGTTGATAAGAGTGGAATGACAATTACAGAGGATACATATATATCAAGTATGCCATTACACTCTGGAACCACTGATAATGTACTTGGAGTCGACGGATATGTCAAGAATGACGGTAAGCACGCATTCAAGCTTGGCGGCATTGAAGATATGGTGGGTACATACTATATCTCCATGAATGAGCTATGGAACAAGACAACGGCGAGTACAGCTGAATACTATATCCGTGGCAAGAGTGCGTGGTCATCAACTGCATCAGATTGGGAAAAGGTGGTTACAGCTGATTTCACCACGTCAGAGGATTGTTGGATAGGTGACATTGATATGGATCTCAAGAGCGGTGTGACGTGGCTAAAAACAAAAGGCTCTGGCGATTCTGTAGGAACTGGCGACAGACAATATACTGGTAGTACAGGAACAGGTTGGCGAGAAGCATTGCGGCGCGGTTATCTCGGGGGCTGGTCGGACGCTGGGCTTTCCTGCGTGAATCTCTGGCTCGGCGTGACTAGCGCGGTCTGGTACTGCGCGCTTTGCGTTTAATTCCGAACCTTTCGGGGGTGAATTTTGCGTAGCAAAAGAGGGGATCGCCCCTCCTAACAGAAACAGAAAATAGTAATAAAAAAATATAGGACTTGCCACACTGGCGGCGCGGTAATCTCAGGAACAGGTCGAACGCTGGGCTTTCCTACGTGAATCTCAGGAACGACGTGACTAACGCGAACTGGAACTACGCGCTTTGCGATTATAGATTTGACGAAATAAAAATAGTACGTTGGTACTTTGTGTGGCATTTCGCGGATGCAATTCCGTTGTTGCGTAAGCAACACTTAAATAGGCATCAGAAAGGGAACTGGGGTGTCGACGGACATTCTGGCAGCCCATGTGTAAGACATGGGCTGGGGCTAGTAGACATCCGAACGTCCCTCGGAATTTAAACGATATTTACAAAAAGGATAAAAAATACTTGAAACGTTGTTGTAAAAGAATAGATATAGCTAACAGAATATTGGTTGAACGAGCAGTAAGAGATTGCATAAGTGGAAAGATGAACCGAGGGGACACTATAAGAATGTTCTCAGAGTACTCAAAGTTACCATGTGAAATCATAAAAAAGATCTGCAAAGAGCACTTCATGATGGAAGGATTGATCAATACTGTTATAGACGGTATACAACAAGAAATTATCGAAAAGAAATATATTGTAAAGCCAATTCGTTACAGATACCAAGTTGATAAGTGTAACGGAAAGGTTAGAAAGATAGGAATACAAGATGTAAAGCAACAGATATACGACTATATAGCTGTATATGCAATGGAAGAATTATTCCAAAAGAAAATAGGCTTTTACCAATGCGGAGCATTAAAGAACAAAGGATGCGAATTTGGTGCAAAAACGATTAAGAAATGGGTAGACAACCATGATATAAGATGGGGATGGCAAGCAGATATCAGGCATTATTATGAAACCATACCTAAAGGCAAATTAAAAGAATTGTTAAGGCGAGATGTAGATAACGACGATGTTATACATCTCGTTTTCTTCTTAATTGATTCGTTTGAGGGTGGATTATCAATCGGTTCATACCTTAGCCAATATCTTGCGAATTACTACATGTCATATGCGTGTCATTATGTTAATGAGCAGGTATGCAAATTAAGAAAACATAGGAATGGAGCTGCTAATCGTGTCAATCTTGTATCTCATGCTTTGTTTCAAATGGACGATATACTAATCGTTTCGAAAAGCTTGAAGGATTTAAAAATGGCAGTAAAAAGATTTTCAAGTTATGTTTCAGATTTTTTAGAGCTAGAAATTAAGGAAACATCAAAATTCATTGATCTGAGTGTTACATACATTGATATTTTAGGAAGAAAAATATCGAGAAGAAGTCTTACTGTACGCTCATCAAATTTCTTGAGATTTAGAAGGACTGCAAAGAAGGTAAGAAAAAGAGTCCACCAAAAGAAAGAAGTGCCGCTGTCATTGGCTAAAAGCTATATCGGGCGTTATGGAGCTATTAAACATTCAAACACACAACGTTTTCAACAAAAGTATCATGTCTCGGAAGATATAAAGAGATGTAAAGAAATTGTATCCACTCATGAGAGGAGATTAAACAATTATGGAAAAGATGAGATTTACGCTGCCACAGTTAAGTGCAGCATTCTATCCGCTTGAAAAAGGAATGGATGTAGTCATTTGTACAGATGAGCAGAAGATTACGATTGATGGTCCAGAAAACGGCAGTGAGACGATGTATGAGTATGATGGCAATATATTCAGGACATTTAAGTTGACGCAAGAGGAGATTATTCAAGCCCCAGAGCAATATCTTGATTACGAAGGCGATACAGAGCCAAGCGAAGAAATGACAAGATACGCAACGGAAATGATAGATGCATATACCTTGCAGCTGATCGAGGAAGGAGTACTGGCATGAGAAGTTTGGTAGAGAGCTTAAAAAGACTGTACAAAAGTGGAAAAGTGTCGGCAGAAAAGATTAAAGGAATGAAGGTTCTCACAGAAGAAGAAAAAAGATACATCCTCGGAGAATAAAAAATAAAGCAAATATCTAGCACGGAGTATACCGTGCTAGAGAAAGGAAATCGTCATGTATCAGGTATCAGAAGCATTAGATAAAGTTATATCAGGCAGCGGAAGAACGTTCTACGCAAGGCTAAACGAAATATCAGATGGAATCCAAGAGATAGTGCAAACAAATTTCTCAACTCCTGATAGCTATTTTTATGTGGGTGGAGCTATAGCTTCCAAAATAGAAGTATCTATGTTTACAAAATCGCAAAAATTTGTAAAAGGTACGGAAGTAAGATTTGAAATCGGAGCAACAGCTGATGGCACTATAGAATGGATACCAATGGGGTATTTTACAATAAAAGAGCAAAAAAAAGACCGAAATCTGCTTACTTTTACAGCATATGACAGGTTGGAGTCAAAGTTAGCTAAAGCATATAAAAGTAAAATTGTGAAGTATCCAGTAGAAAGCAAAGAATTTTTGACTGATATAAGTGAACAGACAGGTGTTGAGTTTGACACAAGCAAATTATCTGATAGCCTGATGATAGATAAAATATTGACGGTTAACGACCAGTCGGGAGAGAAAACATACAAAGAGCCGTTTGATGGTTTCACAATGCAACAGGTGGTTGGATACATCGCACAACTCCATGGTACATTTGCTATATGCGATAGAAACGGAAAAGTAACATTTAGATGGTACGAAGCATTAACGACTGATTATCCAGGGAAAATAGGTGATACAGCAGGTAGCTATTTAAAAGACCAGAACCTATCGTTCATTTATAATACAATCGAATTTTTAAAAGAATCACACACATATCTAATTAAGACCAATAGATATTTTGATGATTTGTTACAGTCAGAAACGATGTGCCAAATCTCAGGCATCAGCTGTGATACAGAGAACAATCATTATGAATCAGGAACAAATATAAATACAAATTTAAGCAATCCAGTAATGACACAGGAATGGCTCAATAAAATCCTTAAAAAAATAAAGGATATGAGCTATTATCCAGTGTCATTTTCGTTTATGGGAGATCCGAGGCTTGACGTAGGTGATGTCGTTACAATAGTTGATGCCAAAAATAATCTTATAGATGTTCCAGTGATGCAGCACACCATTACATTTGATGGTGGTTTGCTGTCGGAAGTGTCATCTTATGGCTTCGAAGAAAAAGAGGTGAAAAGTCCATCCGAAATAGCGTTGCAACGAATTAAAGACGATATTCTTAGCCTTCAAGAAATTACGGCAAAAAAAGCCACATTCAATCAGTTAAACGCTGTAGATGCAAAGATCACCAACTTGCAAGCAAGCACAATCACGGTAAATGATGCAAATATATTATTTGCTAGACTTGATAAAGCAAATATTCAGCAGGGTTGGATAACAAATGTAATGATTGGTGACGCACAAATTACCAATGCAAAAATTCAGGGCATGTCTGCTGATAAGTTAACGGCAGGAACTATTGATGCATCAATTATAACTGTAAAGAATCTGGATGCAGATAGCATAACTGTTGGAAAAATCAATTGGAAGCAGCTCAGCGATGATGTAAATACCACCATCACAGACAGCAAGAATACTGCCAACAATGCACTAAATGCTGCTAATTCATCTGTCCAGAACGTCATTATTGAATATTACAGCTCAACATCAAAAGACCAACCAGTAAACGGAATGTGGCAAACTGATTCTCCTGACTGGGTTGAAGGAAGATATGTATGGTGTAGGACAAAGACAGTGACAAAATCTGGTGTTATCTCATATAGTGATGCATCATGTATTACGGGTAACACAGGCGCACAGGGCGATAGAGGTATACCGGGAATCAATGGAGAAAACGGTCAGACATCGTATCTGCACATTGCATATGCCAATAGCGCTGACGGTACTAGTGGCTTTAGTACAAACGATAGTACTAATAAGCTATATATCGGACAATATATTGACTTTATAGAGGCAGACAGCACCTTGCCGTCTGCATATCAATGGACAAAAATCAAAGGTGATACTGGAGCCAAGGGTGAAGATGGAGTTAGCCCAATAGCATCAGTAACAAAATCTGGAAATGTTACAACAATAACAATTACGGACAAAAATGGTACACATACGCAAAAAGTGACCGATGGAACAAATGGAACGCCGGGAGCATCGGGAGCTGACGGAAGAACAAGTTATTTTCATGCAAAATATTCAAATGATGGTGGCAAAACTTTTACAGCCAATAATGGTGAAGCCACTGGTGATTGGATTGGCACGTATACAGACTTTACAGAAGCAGACAGCATGAGTGTCGTGGCGTACACATGGGTGAAAATCAAAGGTGACAAAGGTGATCAGGGTGTTCAAGGCGCACAGGGAAAAGATGGTAAAACATACTATACTTGGATAAAATATGCTGATTCCGCAACAAGTGGAATGAGTGATAATCCAACTGGGAAAAAATATATTGGCTTTGCATACAATAAAAGCACAGCGACAGAGAGTACAAATTATTCAGACTATGCGTGGTCACTGATTAAAGGCGATACTGGTTCTCAGGGCGTGAAAGGTGATACTGGTGCAACAGGTAACGGAATCAAGTCAATCACTTACTACTACGCAAAGACTACCACACAAACAGCGCCATCAGCAAATAGCATTACTGCTACAACAATGCCACAAATTGATTCTACGAACAAGTATTTATGGCAAAAAGAAGTAATAACATACACAAACAGTCAGACGCAAACGAGCGTACTTTTGTTAGCTGTCTATGGTAATACTGGCGCTAAAGGTGACAAAGGTGATCAGGGTGTTCAAGGCAAAGGTATAAAAAGCATAAAGGGGCAATATTATTTATCGAGTTCAAAAATCAGTTTGGTGGGTGGAACATGGAGCGATACGCAGCCAACTTGGACGGAAGGCTCTTATATTTGGACGAGAAGCTATATTATATGGAGCGATGATACGATTACAACAACAACGCCAATATTGGCAAATGCACTAAATACGGCAAACAGTGTTGCCAACACTGCATTATCGACAGCAGACGGAAAAAATACTGTGTTTTATCAACCAAACCAACCATCTGCTACAGGAAGAAAGACAAATGATGTTTGGTACGATACTGGAAACGAAAATGCCATGTACTATTTTGACGGGAAATCTTGGGTTAAAAAGGTATTTGGTAACAATGCGTTGGATAATATCTCTGCAAGCAAAATTACAACAGGCATTCTCGATGCAGAAAAGGTAACTTTGATAAATCTTGATGCTGGCAGCATAACAACCGGAACCATAACCGGACTTGATGCGATCTTTAACCGGTCTTTTACTGTTAATAGCCCATATTCTGACACTCAAAGCTTTATAATTGAAGCAAATCAAAACAACATCATCATTGGAACAAGAATCAAAGATGTATTATACAGCACGAACGATAACAGCATCATTTTTTCACCTACGGGAGTAACACTACAAGGCGGAAATGGTGCGGTAGTAATAACTGCGAAGCATGATGTAACAATAGGATCAGATGGTGGATCAATTTACTTGAATGCTAACGGAACCACGTATAACGATATTCCAATATACGCTAGAAATGACTTATATACTTTTAAAATCCTTCATGAAGGAAACACAACTTTGAAATCAGAATTTAGCAGCGGCGTTGAAATCGGAAGTATCAGTTTGGGAACGCTATCAATGACTTTAAAGGTCCCATTAGCATCAACAACACAATCCGGTCTGATTACAGCATCAGAAAAATCTAAGCTAAACACCGACTACTTGCCGTTAACAGGAGGTACACTCGAAAGCAGCAACGTAAACGTATTGGGTCTGAATTGCACGTCGGGTATGATGAGTACGTTAAGATTCTATGGTAGCGGAAAACGACTCGGAAGCGTAGGTTTTAATGCTCAAAATTCGAGCTTGTATCGTTGGAACACATCGGGTACTGCGTACAGAATACTTGATGAGAACGATTTGCCTTTGATGACCGATAGTGGATGGGTAAACATAACATTAGGTAGTGGAATCACTGCTGTAAGTTATATTGGAGCGCGTGTCAGAAAGATAGGAAACATAGTCAATGTCGTTATGGGAATTACAGGAGCCACAGCAGCATTTCAAACACTCGGAACTCTCGCTCAAGGCTACAGACCATCGAAAGAAATTAACTTAGCAGCTAGATATTATAATTCTCCGACTACTGCAATTGCAATTGGAACAGACGGAGCAATTAAGCTTCTTCAGACTGCATCTGGTGGAAGTTCATATAATGCAAGCGGAGCAATTTCATTTTCAATCACATATTTTATTTAAGCTTAAAGGGTGTATCAGTGATGATGCACCCTATTTTTATTGCTTAAAATTTAAGTAAGAATCCTTTCTCTCACAAACAGATTGCTTTGCTTGCTGTATTGATTCTTTTAAATGTTTTAAGTCAGGCTCTATAAAAGCATCTTTTACCTCACCGCGTGCCTGTCGAATTAAAAAATTATCGAGATATGCTTGAGCTGACGTTATACGGTCAGCAAGCGGCAATTTGTTTAATGCCGTAAGCATATCAAGTTGTGCGTGCCAATCAGACCCAGTATCACAAAAGACATTGTAATACAGACGTTTCAGATACGCAGCGTCTTCATGCTTTAAGTATTCCTGTAGAGCGGACAGTGTCTCACTATCTTTTTTAGGGCGATAAATACGCTCGTATTTGTTAGGATCATAGATAGCCATAAGACATTTTTCTGCATCGACACCACATCTGTTAAACCATTCTAGCAGCGCTGGAAAGTCTGGCGCACCAAGACCATTCTCCCAGTTTTTTATTGTCCCTACGCTCTTTCCAAGTGCTTTTGCCAAATCCATTTGTGACAATCCTGCATTTTTGCGCACATAAATTATAACTTTTATAAGTCGTTCAGTATCAGCTACTCGATTCCTCATGTCAAAAACCACCCTTCATATTCGTTCAAAATGTCATTTTTACAATAAATTGTACTTTGGCAAAAATAAAAAGTATAATTTATTGGCTACATCAAGCAAAAAGCAAAGTCAAAGTTTTTTAGTGTTTAAAAGCCTGAGAAATAGCCAAAAAACTTTGACCGAAAAAAATGTGAACAAAGTCAATACAATTGTAGTCACCAGTGCTATTATCTATACCATAGCAGAAAAGAGAAAGGAGGCTACTAATGATGACAGTTTACAACTGCAAAGCAACAGAGTCAATGGTTAATTTTGCCATTATTCATGGTAAATTACTAGACAATTTTACAACATTAGACTGTTTAGAAAGTGATTTTTGTTCAAACACCATCGAGACAAGCCGCCTGAGTGGAGTAAAGGATGAAATACCAATCGCTGTTGCAAAGGATAGAATCGGGGCTTTGAAGCGTCAGGATGAAGTGACAGTGATTGGAGAATGGCGAAGCAAGAATTATTACACCAGTGACGGCAAGAGACATGTACAACAGTACTTTCTGGTTCGTGAAATCAAAGCAGAAAGTGGGGAACATCGAAACCAAATTGCATTGACTGGGTATTTATGCAGCAAACCAATATATCGCACAACACCATTAAAAAAGGAGTTATGTGAGCTTATAGTTGCTGTAAATCGTCCATATGGTAAGAGCGATTATTTACATTGTATTGCTTGGAACCAACTCGCTCGAAAGGCATCAAATTTAAAGGTTGGGGACAAAATTAGACTGTCTGGAAGAATCCAGAGCAGAACTTATATCAAAAGAGAACATGAAACAGAAATGGTTAAAGTTGCATATGAAATTTCTGCAAATGCAATTGCAAAGGAGAGGTGATTATATGTGTGATGTAGTTAGACGTTTTTTAGATAGTATCGTGGAATTAAAAGGTAATGAATATGTAAAAAGAGCGATTACATATATATCCACGTTCATTCCAGAAGGAAAACGTAACGAAATGGAATTGCTTGATTTCTTATATCAGTTAACAGACAGAGACGATGTAAAGGAATATCGCTGTGAGCTGATCGCACAGGCAATGACAAGAGAATAGAAGAAAGAGAGGGCAATGAATGGCAGAAAGCAGAAGCGAAAAGGATATTGATGCGGATGTTGAAGAAGCAATGAAGAAGTACTACAAGAAAAAAATCAGAGAGATCTTGAGGAATGAGGAAAGACTAAGCACAATTAGAATTGTTTATTATATCTTGACAAAATAAAAAGAGGGCATCCAGTAATGGGTGTCCTCTTAATGTTTTACTGGGCTGAAACAATTTTATCATTCTGCTCTAAGATATCAGATGCATCTTTCCATGCATAGTTAATCTGGATTGTGCTTGGAGCGGCAGCATCCTTACCATAATCGCAAGAGTGGATTGATAAGATGCAGGTCTTTGTTTCCCAAATAGTAAAATGACCATCATAGAGATTAAATATAAATGAGTCGCCTTTAGTTGAGAAAGAATCTTCGTCATAATCCTGTGAAGGTTCGCCATAAGTAGCTGTTAATTGCTCTTTTAAATCATTTGCCATTGGGCTAACATCATTTGTATTAAATTCATATGTAACACCGTACAGCATAGCATTTGCTACATTATAATCAATTACACCATCTGCCGAAGGGCAAACAAAATACGCATACACAGAAGATGTTGTATATCCAAAGGCTGGTTGCTGATAATTTGAAGCGAAAGCACTTGCCATGAAACCAGTCGAATCATAATCAACACCAGTAATTCCACCATAGATAATATCATCAACTGAATAGACAGGAAGTGCCTGATCTATAGATGCTTGAAGATTAAGTTCTGGTGCTAAGCTCTGCACACTTGCAAAATTTGTTCCCCACGGAATATCCTTGAATAGGATATCACCGTCTGGGAGTTCTGCCTCGGTTTCTGCCTCAGAACTCTCTTCCTCATCACCCTCAAGCAATTCATTATATAGTTTAAGAAGATCGTTGTAGTCTTTGAGCAATTCATTATACTTTGCTTCATAATCAATAGTTTCTGCTTCTGTCTCCACTTCGCTTTCTGCAAATACTGGCACTGCTTGCAATGCCATACAACTACACAGTACAGCTACAAATTTCTTTTTCATGTCCTTTTCTTCCTTTCCTTTTGTGCTTGTGTTGCACTATGTAAATAGTATAAACAGGTTTCCACAAAATAGCAACCAGAAATTTACCTTACATACAAAACAAATGGGTATCCGCATTACGGATACCCACTGTCTGGTTAATTAGTCTTGCTTGTTGTTGGCGTCTGGTGGAAAGATGATGTCTTTTCCTGCAAGAAGAGTATCAAGCACTTGTTCCAATGCTTGCCAATCTGAATCCTTCATTTGCGCAAGATAAAGGATTAGACGTTTTTTGAAATTTTCATCGCCTGTTATTGCAAGCGTGCTGAGAAATGACTCAATCTCTTCTGATGGTGTAATGTCCTTAAACATATTGCCTTCTCCAGTAAGGAGCCAAGTTTCATTGACAGCATATTCCTTGCAAATGTTTGCGATAACAGGATTTGAAGGAACAATTCTTCCACTTTCATATTGAGCTATCGTATTACGCGCAACACCAATTTTAGAACCAAATTCCTCTTGCGTCATTCCAAGCTCCTGTCTTAATAATTTAAATCTTGTTTTCATTGTATTTTTCACCTCCTTTCACTTTGCATTGTACCACATAACAATAAAGAAGTCAAATAAAAAAGTCTGTAAAACAACAAAAAATATAATAAAAACAACAAAAAAAGTCTTGACAATGTAAAGTTAAAGACGTATACTGTTCTCAGAAACAACAAAAAGCACATTGAAAACTAAACAGAAAGGAGTCAAAACATGGAACTCTTGAGAATTAACTACGAGTCGGAGCAGCCGACTATATCGGCAAGAGAACTGCATGAAGGACTAGAGATCAAGACAGCCTTTAAAGACTGGTTTCCACGGATGACAGCATATGGATTTGAGGAAAATCAAGACTTTATATTGGTAGCTCAAAAAAGAGCGACCAATAATCCAAAGAATCCTATAACAACTTGCAATGATTATCAAATCTCCATCGACATGGCAAAGCAGATCTGCATGATTCAGCGCACTGAAAGGGGCAAGCAGTACCGCCAGTATTTCCTTGATCTGGAAAAGGCATGGAACACACCAGAGCAGGTGATGGCACGAGCCTTAAAGATTGCCAATAGCGAGATTGATAGGCTCAAGGCAGATAACAAGGTATTGATTGCAGACACAGAGCGCATGAAGCCTAAAGAAATCTTTGCAGATGCAGTGGAGTCTAGCAGGACCTCAATTCTGATTGGAGACATGGCTAAACTGATTTGTCAGAATGGTCATGAGATCGGGCAAAACAGACTCTTTGAGTGGATGCGTCAAAATGACTACCTAATTAAATGTGGCAGTAGTAAAAACATGCCGACACAGAAGGCGATGGAACAGAAACTCTTTGAAGTTAAAGAACGTACCGTTGTGAATCCGGACGGAAGCGTCAGAATCACAAGAACAACACTTGTAACTGGTAAAGGGCAAATCCATTTTATCAACAAGTTCGCCAAGATGAAGGCAGAAATGATAGCAGAAGTTACATAAGAAAGAAAGGAACAAACAATGGATATCAATAAGTTTGTAGTACTTAAAGATTGCATGTACTACGAGGGAATGCATAAGTATTACATATTCCAGTTTGATAGTACATACACACTACTTGCTGACACAAACAGAGCAATCTTGTACAGAGCAGAAAGCTTTGCTGACATGATTAGCTATATCGAAAGAATGGAAACATGTAGAAAGGAGGTGCAGGCGTGATGACAGATAAAGAGGAAAAGCCTAAGACAACAACATACCGTTTTTTGACAGAGCAGAAAAAGCGCACTTTGAAGAAGTTGAGTGAAGTGACAAATAGCTACTCTAGTATCCAGAACAACTATTTGCTCGGCTTGATAGAGAACATGGCCACAACAACATCGTAAGCAAAAAAAGAAATGTTGCAAATATAAATTAAGAGAGGTGATAAAAGATGTTCTGGATGACTAAAAAGATGCCAGATAAGACCGCAGGCTATCTGCTATGCACAATCAGATGGGGTGAGACTAGACTTACCCATGAGTATTACTGGGGACCAGATTCCAAAGGTAGATTTAGATGGTGGGTTTCGAAAGAAGCTTGCCAGGCGAATTTGCCAGATGGCGGATTTGAAGATTCTGGCTATGAAATCGTGGCTTGGGCTAGAATGCCTGAGCCATATAGAAAGGAAATGTATGAATCTAAGAGAAATATTGCCGCATTTGAGCGGAGAAATGAGCAGAGACGCGGAGCTGCTGAAAGAAACGGCAAAGCAGGGCGACACTGCTTTGCTGAATGTAAAAACGCCAGATGGAACACCGGTAACGGTCAACGCGGTAATTAAAGCGAAGTACCCACATGTGGTACATATGCAGTATCAAACCGCAAATGGATATACCGTAAACACATCATTTGCTTGGAAGAAGCTGTTAATGATAATGCTAAATCCAAACAGTATTGAAGATAATGAAGAAGGAGAGTGATCAACAATTTTTATTTACCATGGGGAAAGCAAAAAGCAATTGCTTGAAACAGCAACACGGTTGCTTCCATGTTTAACGGAAGAGCAGCTTGCCTACATCATTGGAATGGAGCAGGCAGAGGAATATAAAGAAAAGGAAGGAGCGAAAGAAAATGATAAATCTGTACTTTGATGCAGAGTTTACAGGATTGCATAAAGATACAACCCTAATAAGTATTGGAATTGTATCTGCAAGTGGTGAATCCTTTTATGCAGAATTTAATGATTTTGCAGACTATCAAATTACACCTTGGATTAAGGAAAATGTATTGTCAAATACAGTGGTAAAGGGCGAGAACAAGGAGCTTGCAGAGCTGCTAGACAAGGAAAACACCGTATTTGTGGTTGGCAGTAAATATGAGGTACGAGAATCACTTCTTGGATGGCTTAAACATTTTGAGAGTGATATTCAGTTTGTGTCAGATGTATCTCATTACGATTTTGTTTTACTGGTTGATCTTCTGGCAAGTTCCGCATTGGAGCTTCCTAATTACATATCGGCAAGTTGCCACGACATCAATCAGGATATTGCAAGAGTGCTAAGAATTTCTGAAAAGGAAGCGTTTGATTTATCACGCGAACAACTCTTAACAAAGCTGGGAAAGTCGCTTCCTAAAGGGGTAAAACACAATGCGTTGTATGATGCCAAGATCGTTCAGGCGATTTATCGCCAGCTCCAATAAGCCTATGAAGCTAACAGAGGAGCAGCGGTTAGAGCTGATTGGACATATCTACAGAAGGGTGAATGCAATAGCGCCAAGGTCTGGAAGGACGGCAACAGAAATTAAAAGAGCTAGGCAGAAAGCCATGAAAGGGTTGATCCAGAGCTTTTCAGACGAATTTGGTGTGAGAGCAGAACGCTTATGGAAACAAAATGAAACATTGAAATTTAAAGGATGTAGCTTATATGACTTGCACGAGTTCATAGACTGTTACAATCCGCCAGAGAAGAAAAGAAAGGAGAAAGCAAATGGTTGTAGTGAACAGCGGAGAAAGTTACCTCGGCGCAGAAATCCGCGAATGGTGCAGCCACTCAAAAGAGCAGGATGCAGCAGTAGTAAATGCAAAATACTATAGCGGTTTCAGAGAGCCGAATGATGGAGCGTTCTACTTTGTTGAGAAAGATGGAGAAAACATTTCAAAATATAGAGTTGTACGTGATTTAGTTAAGTCACCACGACTATAAGAAAGGAGACAGATGAGTAAAGAACTTGAAGCTGCAAGAGCATTAGTAAAAATGCTTGAAGAAAGAGAGCAGAGTAACAAGGTTAAACTGGAAAGCTTAAAAGCCGGAGAAGCATTTTGTATTGGAGAGAATGATTATATTGTCCTCGAACAGCACGAAGAAAAAACCAAGGTTATCTCGAAGGATTTTATAGCAGAAAGCAGAAAATTTGCAGATGATACAGCGGATTACAAAACATCTGGACTTAGAAAATGCATCGAAGCTAAAATCCAGCCAACTATTGAAAATGAAGTCGGAGCAGAGAATCTTGTGGAACATAGAGTTAGCCTTGAGACAGTAGATGGCCAGAATGACTATGGAGAGCTGACCTGCAAGGTTCGCCCAATCACTTTTGAAGAGGCCAGAAAGTATAACAACTTGATTGTTAATAATGATTTGGATGATTGGTGGTGGACTTGTACAGCATGGACTAGTCCAAACCGTGAATACAATCGTTCAATCGCCGTTGTTCTTCCGTCCGGCCGCGTCGGCGGCAACGGTTGCTACTGCAGCCGCGGTGTTCGCCCGGTTTGCATCTTAAAATCTAACATCTTTGTATCAAAGAAAGGAGAGTAGATGGCTGAATTAACATTAGAAGAACTGCAAAAGCAGTTCAATGAGTTAAAAAGAAGAGTAAATATCTTAAAAGGTAATTCAAAAAGAAAAATCGATGTTGAGCCTAAAGCAGGTAATCAGTTCGAGCTTGCAGGGCTAAAATGGAAAATCATTGATGTTCTTGATTTGGGCTGTATGTGCCTTGCAGAAAAATCAGAGAAATCAATGACATTTGATTCGAACTGCAATGACTGGAGAACTAGTGAACTGCGCCAGTATTTGAATAATGATTTCCTCAGAAAATTAGAAAAGGAAATTGGAGAGGAAAACATTATTGAATTTGAAAGGGATTTGTTATCTGTTGATGGGCAGAAGGAATATGAAAAGTGTAAGGATAAGGTATCAATGCTTGCACTTGACGAGTACAGAAAATGCAGAAGTCTGATCCCAAACGAAGAGTATTACTGGTGGTTACTTACTCCATGGAGTACGCCGTGCAACGAATATTATAAATGGATGGCCGTTGTTGTTCCATCCGGCAACGTCGTCTACGGCGTTTGCTGCAACAGCTTCGGCGTTCGTCCAGTTTGTATCTTTTCTCCATCAATCTTTGCAAAAGAAATTAAACAGTAAAAATTATTAAAAGGAGAAAGCTAATGAGTAATTATGTAAAAGCCCGATATGAGGGCAGCAAAAGAAGTTATTGTTTTGCGACAGAGGAAGATTTAAAACCTGGAGACGAAGCAGTAACTCCAAACGGCACAAAAGTCACAGTAGTAGATGAGCCAGTAGACCTTTCATGGATAGAAGCCTATGGAAGAAGCAATATCAAGACGATCAAAAGAGCACCAGAGATTAGCGAAGCAGAGTGCTGCAACAATAAGGCAAAAACAAAATAAGGAGGATAATATGAGCACTAGATTTACAATTAAGGCCGGATTAGCTTTTAATGCCGTTCTTGTCGAGGACGAAAAGACAGGTGAGATGGGCGTGGGAGTTTATAAAAATAGTGTTGACGATATCAGTTTTTTGTCAGCATTAAGTAAAGCGTCAGATGAGCTACTGAAAAAATTGGAAAAAAGAAAACAAGATGAAGATCTGGAAACTGTGCACGAGCAGGGAAAGGAACCAGAAGAGAAAAAGGAAGAGCAGCCGACATACTACAGTGGAGCTGTTGAGGTTGCAAAAGGTGATAACGTGCTTTTCCCAACAGGGTTAAAGTTTAAAGTGACGCAAGGCAAAATAGAATATATTACAGGCAATTTAATGAACGACATTTCTGCATACCTTATATTTTGCAATAACACATTCAAATCATTTGATGATTTGAGCAAGTTTTTTGACAAGATGCACATTGAGATTAAGGAGGGCGAGGAATAATGGCAGATACAGCAATTGTAGAGAGTGGAAAGCAGGCTGTGCAGCAGTCAACAAAGAGAGTAACTGACTATAGTCTTGGGATTTTCGGAACAAGCGATAATTTCATTATGGCTATGCAGATGGCAAAGGCGTTAGCTGAATCCACAATTGTTCCGGCTATATACCAGAAGAATCCATCTAACTGTTTAATCGCCATCGAAATGGCGCAACGAATGGGTGCGAGCGCAATGATGGTTATGCAGAATTTATATCCTATTCAAGGTAGACCGTCTTGGAGTTCACAGTTTCTTATTGCAAGAATTAACAACAGCCACAAATTCGACATGGAGCTACAGTACGAGGAAACAAAAGACAAAGACGGAAAGCCTTTTTCTTGTACCGCTTGGACTACCAAAGACGGCAGACGAGTTGATGGTATGACAGTTGACATGCAAATGGCAAAGGATGAAGGATGGATTGCAAAGAACGGTAGTAAGTGGAAAACAATGCCACAGCTCATGCTTAGATATCGTGCTGCTTCATTTTTTTCAAGACTTAATTGTCCAGAAGTTGCAATGGGACTTTATACAAAAGAGGAAGCAGAGGACAATGATTTTGAAGAAAACACAAGTGAAAGTTTGCAGGAACAGATGGAGAAAGATATTTCAGAAAACGCAAATTCACAGGTATTTGAAGAACCAAATGAGCAGAATAAGGAAGCAAACAAAGATGCTTTGCCACCTTTTATGTCTGCCTGATCAGGAGATAGCCTATGGATGAAATCAAATGGAGAATAGAAGGGATTTTCAAAGCCAATGCCGCAAAGTGTCTGGATGAAATCGGAAGAGATGCAGAGATAACGCCAGAACAAGTACTTGAGAAAGCGAGAGACGAACAGTCAGAGCTTCATAAGTGCTTTGAATGGAATGATAGCATAGCGGCAGAGAAATATCGCTTGCAGCAGGCAAGACAGCTTATTCAGTTCTTGGTGGTTGTCCCAAAGCAGGACAACAAACCACCTATTAGACACTTCCAAATCACAAGCCAGAGAAATGTGTATATGCCAACAACGCATTTTGCAACACAACCTGACGAATATCAGAAGTTGTTGCAGAGGGCTTACGCAGAGCTGAGAAGCTTTCAAAATCGGTATAAGTCGCTTTCTGAGTTAGAGAGCGTATTTGAAGAAATCGACAAGATAGCCGTCTAAACAGTTTCAATGCTTAATTCGAGTGTTCTATGGATGGTGTAACGGTATGCACCATCTGAGAAAAGAAATGGCTCATATGTCAAAAACATAACAGCACAGGACAGAACATAGCACGACACAACAGCACATAACATTGCATCATTCACAGAGCATTCGAGTTAAGCAGATTTTATGGGCTAGTATGAGGCAGCAAATAAGCCTCAAGTATATAGCAAAAAGTGATAGGATAGGACAGAATATAACAATACACAACACCACAAAACAGATTATTTGTTGCTTTATGCTAGCCCATAAGTCAGGGCAGAACAGAATATAACAAAACAAAACAGTACAAGGCAGAATAATACAAGACAGAATAGTACATAACACGACGCAAAAGGTATCCATTCTATATGTGGCATAAGCAATATGTCATAACAAAGTACAGGATAGTTTAAAACATCACAGAATACAACAATATACATAATTATGCATAGTTTATGCTATATACCGAGTGGATACCGCAAAAACAAACTGGCAGCATTTGCAGGCAACATGAGTTGCCTAGTACAGTACAAAACAGAACATTACAGAACACGACAATACATGACAAAACATTTCATGTTGTCTGCAAGTGTTACCAGAACACTTAGAATTTCCGTTTAAGACGCGGCATAAGCCGCACTAAAACATAAAACATAACATTACACCACACTACAGTGCAAAACAGAACATTGCAACACTTGTACCGCATCTCAAGCGGAAGCTTAGACCAAAACAAAAAAAGGAGAAAACAAATTATGACAAAGAAGGAAGAAACACAAGTTATTGAATTAAAGCCGTTAAGCATCAAGCAGGCAAGAATTACCATTGCAGGTGATGGGGATTTGGTGCTTAACAAAATGAATGATTGTAGCGCCAGGAAGCTTACTGACGAGAGAAAGAACAAGGCTAAGGACACAGCAGCTACAAATGTATGGGAAGAAGTGATCACCGCCATGCACTGGTATGATGGAAAGCCTACAGACTTCACAGAGGAAGGTTTGAGAAAAGCACTGACCAACAATGCACCGTGCATTACGGCGTTTGGCTTGAAAAAGTCATTTGGACAGGCTGTTGTGCAAAACAAGATTGACACTTACGCAACCAAATTCAACGCTGCTGTAAATGTCATAGCAAAGGGCAATCTGGTTCCGATCAAGTTTGCAGAGCATTTTATTGACGAAAAGCTTATGTCACCAAAGAAGGGCGCTCCAGTGCTTGTACGACTGAATAGATTTAGCGGATGGAGCGCAACATTCACCATTCAGTATACAGAGAATGCGTATTCTCTGGAACAGATCTTAAACATCATTCGTCTTGCAGGTTTCGGAAATGGAATTGGAAGTGGGAGAACGAGTGGATATGGTCGTTACCACATTGAGAGTGTGGAGGGATGAACGCAAGAGAGGAGTTTTTTAGATGATTCTAACATGCTTAGCCAGCGGAAGTTCTGGTAATTGCTATGTTTTAAAGGATAACAAAGGTAAGATACTTCTTCTTGATGCAGGAATCCCGATCATGAAGATCAAAAAGGGATGCGGTTGGAAGGTATCTGATATTGTTGGATGCGTTGTCACACATAAACACAGAGATCACTCGGAAGCAGTCAGTGATCTGGAAGAAATGGGAATCCCAGTCTACAAACCTTATGAAGATAACTCCTATATCGGTGGATATGGTGATTTTAGAATTGTATCAGTTCCGATGAATGATGTGCATGGACACTTCAAACATACCGATGCAGACGGTACAGAGTGTCCGTGCTATGGATTCATCATCGAGCATCCAGAGATGGGGCAAATGCTCTACATTACTGATACAGAGTTTGTAAGGTGGCGATTTAAGGATATTGACCATATATTAGTGTCTTGCAATTACCAAAAGAAGTACATTTCAGAGGATGTCACTGGTAAACGATTGCATGTCATTAAGGGGCATATGGAGTTAGAAACGTGTGCAGGCTTCATAGAAGCTAACACAACAGGCGCACTCCAGAACGTCATTATTTGCCATTTAAGCGCAAATAATGCAGTACAAGAGGAAGTGCTCGCAAGAATAAAAGAAGTCGCAGGAATGGCAAATGTGGACGTTGCAGAAGCAGGTAAGACCTGGCAATTGTTTAATTACGAAACATGTCCGTTCCTGTAAGAAAGGAAAAAGCAAATGAGCAATAAAGAAGCAGCAAAGATATTAAAAAAGAGCCTTGATGCTTGCACTAAAGCAATTGAACAAGCCTTAAAGGAAAAGAATTACAAGGCAGTTGAAAAGTCAATGAGAACCGCATTTGCATTCATGAAGGGACATCGTGCTCTTAAAAAGCAGATTCCACAAAAGCCAGTTATCCGATTAGGTGAGGGATGTGACTGTCCTGTTTGTGGAAGCATCATCAATGAATGCGCTGATTCCTATTGTTCAAATTGTGGACAGCGAATTGACTGGGAGGAATGATAAATGTCTATTGCAAAAAGTGATGAAATCAAAAACCTTTTGGTTAGCAATAGTGAATTGATGGTTATGACAGCATATCCACATACCTATTGCCGTGTAGTACCCCTACAAACGGCATGTGAAATAGTCAACAATATTCTCGAAAACAGAGACATGCATAAAACAATTGCAGAAGAACCAGTCATCTGTGCATCAAACGAAAATGTATACGAATGGTATTGCCCGACATGTGGCACACGGTATGAATCAGAAGCAGGAGTTTGCGTACACTGTCCATACTGCGGACAGAAGATAGATTGGAGCAATTATGATTTTGAATGAAATTTTAAAGCTTATGAAATGCTTTCCTGGTAGCAGTATCAACAGCGATGGATACTTGCTCTTAAACAAGCAGCGTTCTGGCTTTTCCGTAGCTGACATTGAGAGCGAAGAAGATCTTAAATGTAAATTGCTTGAATATGTGTCAAGGGACGCTTGCAAAACAATGGTTTATCAGCAGCACGTAAGAAACGTAAGATTTTGGAATAGAACTCGAAAGAGTATAAACCAGTATCTGCAGACGAATTTTTCTGACGATGACATGCTTGATATATACCAGTACTTAGGCAACGGCATCAGGCACAAGCTCACTAAAGAGTTTGTAGAAGGTGGATATGATCTAAAACTGATAAAGGAGGCACAAGATGAACGAGATTGAGATCGGAACTCCTGTCTATCACGTAGAGGAATACCGATTAAGCAACTATGAATTGAAACAAAAGGGATTCGAAGGGTTCGACAACTACGGACTTGAAGTTGTTGAATCGGTTGTTATAGCCGTGACAGACACACATTTTGATACGGTAACCGAAAAACGTGACATCGGAAGCAATACGAATAATATACATCATTGGGAGAGATTAGCGCTTGGAAGGGCAGTATTTCTGAGCAAAGAAGAAGCTGCGGAAGAAGCTGATAACCGTGCACATAATATCCAGTTAGGATATCACTGTTCAAAGTTTAGCCAGCGCCCAATGTATAAGAATTGGCTACACTGGCAAGATACAGCCAAGGCAAAGCCGCTTAAAAAGCAAGCAGGTCACAGATCAAACTTTGTTGCAAAAAAAACTACACTTCCAGAGGAGCTTTACATTGCCTGGAGGGACGGAAAGTTAACCGGACCAGAAGGTGCAAAGAAGATAGGTGTTTGCGTTACAACTTTTGAAAGGTACGCGAGAGAAGAACTTGCGAAGAGAGGTGATAGACATACCGTCAAGACTGGTAATAAAGTACCGCCAAAGCCTTTGCCACCAATGTTTGATGATTGCTTTGAACAGTGGAAGCTTGGTTTACTCTCAGATGAAAAGGCAGCTAGACAATGTGGAATGTCACACACAACATTCCGCAAGTATGCAAATATCCGTTTGAAAGAGATTGGAGAGCAGAGGAAGGGAATCCAGAGAGGAGTGATTCTTCCACCAAACTTTACAGACGTATATCTGGAATGGGAGCAAGGGGACATTGGATGCAGCGAAGCTGCAAAGAAATGCGGTCTTGAATACTATACATTTAGGTACTATGCAGAGAAAAGATACAATGAAAGAATGGACGCAGGAGTGTTCCAGTATTAAAAGAAAGAAGGACCTCAAAGTGAAGAAAAATCGGCAAGTTTTACTAACTGAAAAGTTAATTGTGCCTACGCTTGCTTTTGAACATAACATGACAGAAAAAGAAAGAAAAGATCTTCTCAAAGCTATGCGAACAATGTTTAAATTGAAGATTAAGCAGGAAATAAGACCAGAGGAAGAGCTTATGTATACTCTTACAAGGCAGAGGGAACTAGGAATGAGAAAGAAAAGAATAAAACTTTAAAGAAAAGAGGCTTAGTATGAACAAAGTAATTTTAATTGGAAGATTAACCAAAGACCCTAAAGTACGCTATACACAGGGTCAGGAGACAATGGCGGTAGCCAGATATACACTGGCTGTAGACAGAAACCGTAAGCAGGATAACGGTCAGAATGCAGACTTCATTAACTGCATCAGTTTCAAAAAGAATGCAGAGTTTGCAGAGAACTTTCTGCACAAAGGAACAAAGATTGCTGTTACCGGACGCATCCAGACAGGTAGCTGCACAAATAAGGATGGACAGAAGGTGTACACAACGGATGTAGTTGTGGATGAGCAGGAGTTCGTGGAAAGCAAGAAGAATACACAGCCAGCTCCAGAACCAGCACCTGCAGGCGGATATGAAGGTTTTATGAATATTCCGGACGGTGTAGAAGATGAAGGACTTCCGTTTAACTAAAAAGAAGGGAGATGTTTGAGGTGATCATTGTAAGACAAGATAGAAATGCTTTTTACAACTGGGACAATGTAGTTGACGTTTACATTAACGGACTTTCAAGAACAGAAATATTATTAAAACACGTTAAAGACTCAAACGAGTTGACTGATTACCCAATTGGCAAATATAAGAACGCAGAAAATGCCAAGGCTGCATTCAAGGAACTTATAGAGAACATTTTAGAAAAGGCCCCATATGCCGTTGTGCCAACCGATGAAGAAATTGAGAAAAGCATTCACCAGGAGGACAGAAATAGCAATTGAAAAAATATTTAAAAGAAATCAAAGAAGAAGCTGCACTTTGTCAAAAGTACATAGATGAGTGCAATATATTCGCACCCAAAAGTGAGTATGAAAAGCTTGCCTTGAAGATTGCTTCTAGCTGCGAACAGACGTTATCGGCACTTGCTGATGAAATCGAGAAAAATGATTGGATTTCAGTCGAAGAAGCAATGCCAGAAGAACGCGACAGTATATTTGCAAAGTTCAAAGGAACCGACAAGTGGTGCAATTCGTTTTGGGAAAAAAATTCAAATACCGTTTTAGTAGTATTAGCCAATAATCACGATGAAGATAATTTTGTAGTTGGAACAGGTAAAACCATTAACGGTGAGTGGACGACAGTACCAATGCTACTTAAAGACAGAATGCATGTTGCTTACTGGATGCCGTTTCCAAAATTTGAACCGAAGGATGTTAAGGATGAATAAGAATGATTTATTAAAAAAATTTGGCAGATTAACGGAGGTATAAAAATGTCAATGGTATCAAGCTACACATTAAAGGATAAGAAATGCGTCTCAGTAAATATTTATAGTAATGACGCAGCTGTAATTCTTCGTGACTTCCTTATCAGGGTGGCTAGCAGCAGGTTGGAAAAAGGAAAATTCAACGAGGCAGAAGTGGCACTCCACGATGCAAACGAGCTTACAGCAGCCATGAAAGAAGCCTTTGAGGAAAAATCCAATGGATAAAGAAGGATGGTGCAGACCTAAAGTATGGTGCCAGTATATATTTGGCGATCAATGTTGGATAAGTTGCTTGCCACAGCAAAAGTGGCAGTTTAAGCGCAAGAAAGCAGGTGAAGTTACCATTTGTAGTGAAAAACGGCACATTTTGTTCCTGGTCACAGTAGAAGATTTTGAGCAGCACTGGAAGGAGGTGTAAACGATGAATAAACGGCAGAGAAAGAAACGGTTCAAGAAGATTCACGGCATGAATCCAAGGGATTATTTCATGAAAAGCGAAAATGTTCCGAAAACAGTTATAGCTTTCGTTAATTCAAGTAAAATGATCAGACTGTTATGCAAAAAAGATGGCAAAACTTGGGAAATTTGTAGAGAGTGGTGGGGACAGTCAAATGAATAAAAGACAGAGAAAGAAGCAGTTTAAGAAACTTTATGGTATGAATCCAAAGCAATATCAACAAGCTATGCAACTGGTATCGCTTGAAGAACCATTGAAAAAAAATATGGATTCAGAAACAATCACATTTACAGATTTAGGAAGTTGCTTTGAAAGAGTTAAAGATAAACTGCAAAATTTGGCTTCTGCTCTAGGAAAGTATTTTGGACAATTTGGAAAGGGATGAAAAAACGAAGACAAAAATGAAGTTTGAACGAACTAAAAGCATGACCTACTATTATTGCCCGATTTGTATGCTGAACTCTACAAATAAAGCAGAAATAGAAAAACATTTCCGTGAAGGACATCAAGTAAAAGTAAAAAAATACATACATTGCAATATTTGCGGAGAAGGTTGGGATGTACAGGCATTTGGAGAAGAGGGTGCCAGAAAGCGAGCAGAGCAATGCTGTCAAAGCCATATTGATAATGGGAAAGCAGATCAGGAAGCCAACATAAGCTATTTTTATTCACATGGTCGGTTTGGCTATGTAAAAAGTGTGAAAGGAGGAGAGAGTGTGGAAAATAATCATATCAAGAAAATAGAGGTTGTTGATGAATGAATACAAGAACATTGCAAAGGCAAAAGCCATAGAGCAGGAGAACAAGAAGCGGCTGCTGAAAATCAATCCCCAGCTGAACGATGAAAGCGGAATCTACATTCTGACCAGAGAGGATGAGAATGGTTTCCGGTTTGCGTATATCGGGCAAGCCATGCACATACTTAGCAGGTTAGCTAGCCATATGGTTGGCTACAAGCAGCACATAGACCTAAGCCTGAGAAAACACAAACTGTACTCGGAAAGTAATCCTTATGGATGGAAAGTTGAACACATGAATGTTCCTCTTGATCAGCTCGATGAACAGGAAAAGTATTACATCAGATTTTATGCAGAAAATGGCTATCAGCTTCGGAATGTTAGCCTGGGCGGACAAGGTGAAAATCGTTCAAGCGGATCTATAGGAGACAGAAAGCAGCCCAAAACCTATTTGGAGGGCATACAGCAAGGTAAGAAATCGCTAGCTAAGGAATTATCGTCTATTGCTGAGAAACACCTTACAATTGCTGTCAAGCCTGAAAAACAGGGTAACAAGGTTTCAGAGCGCCAGAGAGATAAGTTTATGGAGCTTATCAGTGTTGAGAACTATGAGGAAACTAGTCAAATAAGTGCGAAGTAGTGGGGAATTTGTTTGATTCTAAACCAGGAAAGGAAATGTCAAATGAGAGAAAATGATATTAGAACACTTCCAGATGGAAGTCATTTTTACTTTAAAGGATTTAAGTGGATTGCGTTGGACAATAACGTAGACGGTGGCGTTCTAGCAGTTATGGCATCCAGTTGGAACGGGGAAAGGTATCGTTTTGATGAGGACTATTGCAACAACTATGCAGAATCAAGTTTGCGTAAAAAGCTACGAGATGAACTACTTCCAGTACTGGGCGAGGACAATCTTATTCCTCATGAGATTGATTTAGTAGCTGATAATGGCGATGACGGTTACGGAAAGATTTCTGATAAAGTGTTTATCCTGAGCTGTGATGAATACAGAAAGTACCGCAAGCACGTTCCATTGATCCATGAATGGATGTGGACTTGCACGCCTTGGGGCGCCTCAACTACTACGTATTTGAACAGTGCTCGTAGCGTGAGTGAAACTGGTTACTTGTACTCTGAAGAGGTGAATGAAATGGATGGAATTCTCCCTGCTTGTGTATTTAATCCAGAAAAAGTGAAAGTGGGGTACACAATTCCAACGGTTGAGGAGAGAAGTAATGATTAACGAACAAGTTTTACTGAGAAAGATCAATGAACAGTTAAGAGACATGCCGGAGGCGCGAAACAAAGTCAAACGCCTGATTTATTCTATGGATTGGGTAGATTCAATCAAGCTGCCAGAAGAGGGCTGCAACCATGATGAAAGTAAAGATGATTTCAGCCATGGTTATGTTGCTGGATATTATGATTGTATCAACAAAATCAAGAAGCTGAATGGCTTAGGATGAAAGCATGATTTAATTGTAAGAAGCGCCGTGGGGGTTAGTTGCTGCAGCAGCTAACTTCCTTGAAATAAGTATTCATGTGATGTTGGAGGTGAGTAAATGAAGGCACTTACGTTAAATGAGCTGCGACAAATGGTCGGTCAGCCAGTCTGGTGTCCAAAGGAAAATGCATATGGAATAATAACGTGCGATAAATACGGAAAATGGGCTGGAATCCCTTTTTTGTATGGAGCATGTAAATACGAAGAATCGACAGTCGAATTTAATCAAAACATTGTCAGCAGAAAGCTAAAATGCTTCAGAATTGAAGATAGGAAAGAAATTCCAATGAAACTATTGTCAAAAGTAGATGATTGTGGAAATAAAAAAATGGTATGTCCGAACTGCCAGAGGGCAGAAATATTTGCGGCATCAGCAAAAATATATCCGTACTGCCCTTGGTGCGGACAAAAATTGGAAGGAGAGAACACATGAAGATCTGGACAGAAAAAAAGCTTATTGAAGAAGGCTACGATATCCGAAACGCACAAATCAAAGGTGCGGAGCTGACAATGGAAAATCACGGTTGCATATCGTTTGATGTCGTTGTTGAAGGTGCAGGTTGGGGATGCGTTTTTGGCGGATATAGTCTCGGACACGGTTATCTGGGGGCGAAAGAATTTAGTGGCTATGGTCCGGGAATGGAATCCATTGCTAGAATAATGGATACAGTCGGAGTTACAAAGTTGAGTGATTTAGAGGGAAGATATATACGAACCGCAGTAACTGGAGATAGAAGATTAAAAATTATTGGAAATATAATCAATGATAAGTGGTTTGATATCAAATCATTCTTCGAGGATGCACAAGAAAATGATAATAAGGTATCAGAAGGGAGCAATAAATGAGTATTAAGCATATTATCTTATGCATTGAGTTTGTATTTCTTGCAGTTCAACTCATAATGGCTAGAGCTGCATACAAATCTCCGTTAAAGTACGGAGAAACTGCCAAAATTGTGAATATTTTAGCGCTTATCGTTATACTGCTGTGCAACATAGCAATCATAGTTTTAAATATTATGGGGTGAGGTGGCACGAATGTTCAAAATAATGAGCCAAAATAAATACGATAGCCTAATCAGGGAGAACACAGAACTTAAAAATGCAAAGGTAAATCTTGAAGATAAACTGGATCAGCTTAAAGCAGAAAAAGCTGTAAATAGCAAGTATAAATGTGGCGAATATTGTCGCGTTTGTGAGAATGGATACGAGATACCGAGCTATACCATAGGTCGTGATTATGGATGCTTGCTGAATACAGAATGCGAATCCTTTGTAAAACGTAAAGAATGAGAGGAGTTGAATATTATGCAAATAATTAAGATTGTTTTATGTGTGGTTATGCTTTTAGCTATGCTTCTGCACTACATAGGACCCAAAAGGACTAGAGCATCATTTGGAGCATTGTGGATTATCTCACTGATACTTTTGTGGGCTTTGATTCTTTTATAACGTTATGAGGTAAAAATGAAATTTATTGATTTTTTCGCAGGAATCGGAGGATTCCGTAGAGGAATGGAGTTGGCAGGACATGAATGTGTCGGATTCTGCGAGTTCGACAAGTTTGCGACTGCAAGTTACACATCCATGCATTTACTCACACAAGAGCAGAGAGAGTTCCTGGATAAAATGCCACTGAAACAACGGCAAAAAGAAATATTGAAGGAGGAATACAGAAATGGAGAATGGTATGCAAATGACATTAGAAGAGTGTATGCCGGAGACATTCCAAAAGCAGACTGCTGGTGCTTCGGATTCCCTTGCTTCGTTCGAGGAACTTATATTCTTACAGAAAAAGGATATATACCAATTGAAAACGTATCTGTCGGGGATAGAGTGCTTACTCACAAGGGAAGATGGAAAACAGTTACCTCAGTTATGCAGAGAGACAACGCAAGAATCTGGAATGTCAACGGATTTGGCATCTTGCCAACTGGCACAACAGCAGAACACCCGTATTATGTCACTCGCGTATCCGAACCAATTGAGTTCAAACCAGTCAAGGAACTCAATGATAGCTATTACTCCACAATGGTGTTGCCTGATGAAGAACCAAACAAATACAGCAAAGAGATCTGGTGGATTATCGGACGCTATATTGCTGATGGGTGGAGAGTTCGCAGACAAGATAGACCGCGAGGGGGAAGGATTGTGTTTGCGGTCAGTGATAAAAAACGAGAAGAATTTGAACACCGACTGTCAGAAGCAAACCTACATGGAACTTACACTGAAGAAAGGACTTGCGGGAAGTATCATGTGTGCAATAACCAACTATACGAATACCTTGGTATATTCGGGGAATATGCATATGAAAAACGAATACCAAGAGAAGCACTGTGCTTACCACGAGAAAAGGCCGAATACTTTTATAACGGATACATGTCAGGAGATGGCAGAAACGACAAAGAAGAAGCAACATCAACCAGTGCAGCAGCCATTCTTGGTATGTGCATTATTGCACAGCGATTGGGAAAACCTGTGCCAGCTGTCTATTATACTAAAAGAGATTCAAAGTGCACTATTGAAGGAAGGGAATGTAAACAAAGAGACACCTGCACTTTTAGAATCTCTAACAAATCGGTTAAAGGATATTATCGTGGAAGATATGTTTGCAGAAAATTGTATCAGCCAACAGAATCTGATCAATACGAAACAGTATATAACCTTAGCGTTGAAGAAGATGAATCTTACATTGCAAACGGGGCAATCGTCCACAACTGTCAAGACATCTCCGTTGCTGGAAAACAAGTCGGATTTCAAGGAAACCGTTCAAGCCTGTTTTTCAGAGTTATGTACCTTATCGGACAACTCAAAGAAGAAGATAAACCCACTTACCTTTTCATTGAGAACGTTAAGAATTTGCTTAGCGTTAATGGAGGATGGGATTTCGCCAGACTGCTCATTGAAATGGAGCAGGGGGGGTATGATGCAGAATGGCAAGTGCTCAACTCTAAGGACTTCGGGGTTCCACAAAACAGAGAAAGGTGCTTCATTATCGGACATCTTAGAGGGCGAAGTGCCGCAGAAATATTTCCTATCAAGGGAACAAACAGAGAAAATAGTGTTTCGTTAAATCTTTTTGGTTGCCTTAACGGAAGAAATTCACAGAGAGATAGAGTATATAGCAGCGAAGGACTTGCTCCGACTATAAGTACAAAATCTGGGGGGAATACAGAGCCAAAAGTTCCAATTATTTTTGACACAAGCCGTATTGGACAAGACGGAAAAGTGAGAGAGTATGAAGGAATATGTCCAACACTGACAAGTAGGGATTACAAAGAGCCTAGAAGCGTTGGGGTAATATGCAATGTAAACCCATCAGGCAAAGGGATGAACGGCAATGTGTATGATTCGACTGGTTTAAGTCCTACCTTAACGACAAATAAAGGAGAGGGGATCAAAACTGCAATTAAAATTATCGGTAAAATAAACTCATCTCAGGATGGTAAGATTCTTTCAGCCGATGGTATTGCAAATTGTCATTCAGCAGGGCATGGGAATAATCCGAAAATTGCAATTCCAGTTCTCACTCCAGATCGTACAGAAAAGCGCCAGAATAGAAGACGCTTTAAAGAGAATGGCGAACCAATGTTTACTTTAACTTCGCAAGATAGGCATGGAGTTGCCACGAGTATAAAACCTATTGGTGGAGTTTATACTGAAGTTTCACCAGAGTTCTATCGCGGAGTATATGAAGGCTGCTTTAGATGTCTAAAAGCATCTACACACGATAGTGGTGTTGCCTTAAAACTTCAAAACATTCCAGTAAGCAGGGAATATGTCTTAACCAGACCAAGCATGTTTATGAAAATTTCTGATGAATTAACCATATATGCTGTCTGGTATGAAAAATATCAATGTTACATAGCAATCAGAAAATTGACACCAAAAGAGTGTTTTAGATTGCAAGGATGGACAGATGAATATTTCGAAAAAGCAGCATTTGTCAATTCTGACAGTCAGTTATATAAGCAGGCAGGAAACGGTGTCACGGTAAATGTAATAGAAGCAATTGCAAAGCAACTCAAATTCGCATAAGGAGATAGCATGACAAATAGAGAAAAGTATTCAGAAGAAATAATGGAAATTCTATTCAAAGCAGGAATACATCCAGCTCTAATAAACGAGCAAATAGTCGAGTGCCACAAAGAATGCAGGCATTGTAAATTCGCTCATACAAAATATTCTTGTGACGAAGCCTTTACGCATTGGGCTGAAAGTCCTTGCGAGCCAGGAAAGATTGATTGGAATAAGGTTCCTGTAGATACTAAAATTTTAGTAAGAGATTCTATGAATGGTCACTGGATCAAAGCTCATTTTGCCGCAGCACAAGGCAATCTTGTAACTGTTTTTAGTTTGGGTAGAAGCAGTTGGACAGCAATGGATGCAAATACTTTTTCCACATATCGTTTTGCCGACATTCCGGATCAAGAAGAAAGGAGAAAATATTTAAAAGATGAATAAGTACAATCAACACGTCAAGGAGTCTATTGATTATTTTAACCATGAATTGGAATGCAGAAAGCACCAAGTTTGTAACTGCGATATGCAGACAAGTTTGAGGATTGGAAGAGAAAAAACTGCTTACGAAACAGCAGTAGAATGCTTAAAGAAGCAGCTTCCGCAGCCACCAGTTAAAGCAACTCACAAGTCTATCATCCATGAAAATAGAGGTGATCAACCGCACGCATGGATAGAAAGCCACTGCGAGTTGTGGGAATGCCCGTGCTGCGGAAAGACAGTATGGAGCGGCATAAGTATTGCGAAAAAATCACTATATTGCTCAGATTGTGGACAGAAGATTGACTGGGAGGAGGTCAAATAAGAAACATACGCCGGTGATCTGCTTTAGTGTATAAGGAGGAAAGTGAAAATGCCTGAGCAAATTAAATTTGAAATGGACTCTGACGAAATACTTGGCATCTTACAAGAAAGCAGCGATGCAGAAAGCAAATTGGGAAAAGAATGTTGGAAAACTGGCTTGAAGGAAGATGCAATGAAGCATTTCAAGAATGAAGCTGCTTTTAGGATTGCGAGTAATGCAGTTAATGAGCTGGTATCAGTGAAGCCAATCAAGATTATAGAAAATAGAGTTTACAAATGCAAATCTTGCAGTTATCGCATTGCGTGCGTTCCAAACGCAACAAAATCTTGTGATCAATGCGGACAGAGTTTTTACTGGGAGGAGCAAATATGAACGCGGAATTAAAAGTAGTGCAGGGGCCTCGCTCTTGCTACGTTAAACATGGATTACAAAAGAAAGCAGCAATGTTTCACCAGTGAGAAAACGTAAGTTACCCAGTAAGAGAGGAGGAAGAAAATGAGACTGATTGATGCAGACGCATTAAAAGAAAGAATCGGAAAGATTTGTGACGAGAGCAAGGAAGGATATGAGCGTTCGGATTTTGTACAATCCAATATGGTAATGATGGCGGAGGGTTTAAAGAATGCGCTATTTACAGAAATTGATAACGAACCCACAGCACAGACATGGGTGACATGTGAAGAGAGATTGCCAGAAATGAAGAAAGCAGCTGCTAAAAATTCATTTTCCATTGAGTATGATTCAGACCCAGTTATCGTACAAACAAAGAGAGAAGAAATTTTCCTAGCGATTTGTAGAAAGACAGAATATACAGACAGCATGTGGAAAACTACGATTGGTTGGTATACATTCGGAACAAACGGCAGAAAGATGAAAGTAATGAGTAAGGTTGTGACGTGGATGCCAAAACCAGAAGCATGGAAACCAAATTTCGAACAGTCGGAAGGGAAAGAGAATGCGACTAATTGATTTAGCAAACGTAAATAATACGAGAAAGGAATAACGAATGCCCGGTAAACCGGGTTGATGCGCAGTGATCCGTGGTGGCGTATCAGAAAATTTAAACACCGTGGCTGAAAAGGTGTGCAGTAGAAACGCTGCACACGCAATTGATAGCAAACGAATTATGATCCACGATACATGCATTTGAGACTCAAAATAATGAATAAGAAAAGGAAAAGGTGATATGAAGATTAAAAACCTTGAAAAATTTATTAGGAAGATTCAAAAATCTTTTTCAAAGGCAGGAATAACTACAGTAATAGAAAAAGGTCTTCCCCCTTATGACGCTTATGAAATTCATTCGAAATTCAGAGATTCAACAATCAAGGTTGCAATTATTTATGATGAAAAAATGACAGCTTTTTACTTTTATAGGGACGGGCTTCACCACTGCGACATTACAATTTATTCGACTTATTTTGATACACAGAAGCACCTCATTGAAGCCCTAAGATTGATTGCAACTTCAAGTTGTAAAGTAAGATAAAACACTATCCCTCACGGTAGCCTAACGGCTTGCAGGTTCGACCCCTGCAGAGGGAAATTGGGTTTGCGCAGACCTAGTAACTATCAACTAAGCACAGAATAGAAAGGAAACGAAAATGAAGTACAGCAATTATATCACCTACTCGTGTGGTACCGATTCGCTCAGATTGGAGACAATCAATGGAGAGCCTTGGTTTTTTGCAACCGATCTCATTAAGTTGCTTGAAGGGAAAGCTGATCATACAGCATACAAGATGAAGAAAGTTCCAGACCATGAAAAGAAGCTTGTAAAAAGACAAGTGAAATCTGGTGTGCGCAACGTGTACCTAGTGGACCAGTTGGGATTTACAACACTATCAAGTGAATCAAAGTGCAGCAAAGAACGTGTTGAAGAAATCCTTGATTTAATGTTTGATGCTATCTGGATGGTAAGAACAAAATCTCAACCTTTTGATGCTGCGAAAAGAGAGAAAAAGTGAGGCTTTAATCATGCAAAAAGCATTCACAATTAAACAGCCAGAAGAAGTTACAGAGGTGCAGGAAATTCGAGAAAAGCTCAAGAAGCTTGAAGAGCTTGAAGCTAAGGCACTAGAAGCCGAGAAAGCAATTGAGGCAGATGTTGAAAACACAGATTTAGATAAGGCATGGAGCGAAGCTTACAACGAGGAATACAAGCAGTATAGCGAAGTTGCGAAACTAATTGCTGACTTAATCAACATAGACACCTACACAGCAAAAAGCATGATTGTAAATTACCGTGACCAGTTAAAGAAAACACTGGGACTTTAAAAAAATTGCTGACCTAACGGCATGACAGTGAGGAGGATATAAAAAATTATGCTGAATATTTCAGAATGCGGTGGCTTTACAGTCGCTCATAAGCCGCTGTCAGACAGTACTCTAAAAGGTATGAGAAAAGAAGAACTAATTCACCTTATCAGAGTCTTAGAAAGCAACTATGAGGCTGTCAATGAGCGCAATAAAAACCAGTTGAAGTATATTGAGACTCTAAAACGAGAGATTGTAAACGATAAAAAAACAAGAACCATTTTAAATAATTCTAGTGTATGGAGGGGAAATGAGCAAAGAGACAGAAAACAGACTGAAAACCGAGCTTGATAAGCTTGATGAGCTTGCAGCAACAGGTGTACACCTGCTTGGAGAATACATGAACGACCCAGAGAGTGAAGTAAAGAAGAGTGCATATCATGAAACATGCATGATGATCAATAATCAGTTTACAGATTGTGCAGTCCTTCTCAGAGATTGCGGATACGCTCCAGATTTTGAAAAAGCTGTCAAACTGCTTGGAATTGTGGGCGCACATAGACTTTCTAACGCGATTTGACGGTTAGATGCAGGAGGTGAGGAAATGTTTTGCATAAAAGGGTAGGAAGTCAACAGCTTGGGTGATTTGCCAGATGAGAACCATGAATAAACGACAGAAGAAAGAAAGGAAGGTGGTAAAAATGACAAAAAAAGAGCTGATAGCTCAAATCAAAAGCAAGGGCTATGAACCTAGAGTAAAAAACGTTGTGAGCTTGCTAACATCTAATGGCATGGGTGATGCAGTCACCCTGATAGTTTCTTTGTATGATGACTTAAATGAGCTAATGAACGCAGGAAACAAGAACGTATCATCAAAAAAATACTTTGATGACGAATGCCTGAATGAGGCATTTAACGATTTTGTTTCCATGAGAGCAAAGATTAAAAAGCCCCTAACCGCAAATGCTTTGAAAAGAGCAATAGTCAAGTTGGAGAATCTATCTGGCGGAGACATTGAGCTTATGATCAAGATTTTAAACCAGTCTGTTGATAACTGCTGGGCAGGACTTTTTCCACTGCATGATGCTGGCTATAGCTTCAAGGGCAAACAAAATCCGCAGCGTTCACAACTCGATGCAATTTTGGGAAGTATTACGGATGACTAAAAACGAGGCTAAAAAGTTAATGGCGGTAATGACTGTATCATATCCAAACTACAAAATTGCAGATATAGAGCTTACTGCCACTACATGGGCAAATATGCTATCTGGCTATACTTACGAGCAGGTTAGTGCAGCACTCAAAGCATACATACTTTCGGAAAACACAGGCTTTCCACCTTCAATCGGTCAAATTAACGAAAAGTTAGTCGCTTTGAGTCAAGCAGACACGCCTACGCCGTTGGAAGCGTGGTCTTTAGTTCGGATAGCTGTCAGAAACAGCACATATCATGCTGATGACGAGTTTGTCAAACTTCCACCAATTATCCAGTCAACAGTTGGAAACGCAAGGAATCTGGAAGAATGGGCGAAGGGACAAGCAACTCAGTTTGAGACAGTTATTCACAGTAATTTTTTAAGATCATACTCCGCAGAGATTGCGAAGCAAAAAGAATATCAGAAGTTGCAGGGAAAGGTTTCAATTACATCCGAGCAACCAGAGTATTTGCCGGAACTAAATATATAAGCAAAGCACAGTTTTATAGACTATTTTAAATTATAATAAGCTTTAATACATTAAAATAGTCTACTACCTAGAAGGAGGCTTTATGACACGAGCACAAAGGAGACGGGCTGAAAGAGAAGCAAAAAAAGGAAACAAAGTCGTAGAACAGCGAATCACAGGCGTGGAAGAAAGTGTAAGAATCGCTTTGTTAAAAGAAAATATTGCACGAGACGTTGATCGCAAGCTTTATGACAAATACTACCAAAAAGCAAATAAAGACGCTGTGGACAACATATACAGCATCATATTAACATCATTTGGACTTGCTTTGGCAGATACTTGTCCTAATTGGAAGGCTGAGGCAATTGCAAAACGAATCCAGAAGACAATGGACTATGTCGACAAATTCTCAAAAGAATACAACGGAGACATTGAACGTTTTATGAAAGAGCTTGAAGATAGAACCGGATTCTCATTTGAGATAGATTCTGTAAGCGGAAAGGATGAATAATATGGATTTTTTAATTGGTTTAATAGTAGGGTTATTGTTTGGCGGAATTACTGGTGTGCTTGCAGTTGCTTTGTGTACTGCATCAAGCACAAATGAAACTGATGACGAAGGAAAGAGGAAAAACGATGAGAATTAAGCATTTGAAGTTAGATAATTTTTGCAGTTTTTACAATGGAAAAGCTGTAGACACAGATTTATACAATAAGACAGAGGTATCTGGATGTAATGAATCTGGAAAAAGCACAGTTAAGAGAGCTATTTTTTGGGTACTGAATTGCAGGGGTGAGAACGGCGAAGAAATTACTGGAATCAGGCCACACGATAAATCAGGTAACGAGATTAACGATATTGAGGTTACAGTCGAGATGACCGTAGAACTTAACGGTTCCAGCAAGACATTTAAAAAGGTCTCTCGTCAGAACTACAATAAAAAAGGTGACTTCACAGGTAATGTTATTGACTATTATATCAATGACATTCCTAAAAAGAAGTGTGACTATGAAGATTTTATTGCAGAAGAATTGGTTCCTGTGAGCACACTTTCGAACTTAATCAATGCTAAAACGCTCTTATCAAAGAGTGCCGCCGACTGCAGATCAATCTTGGAATCCACCTTTGGAACGTGTTCCAATGCAGAGGTTTGTGAACGTTTTCCAGAGTTCTCCCCTCTTCTCCCATTGCTGGATGATGGCAGTGTTGATGAATTGAAGTCAAAATTTAACACCATGTTAAACGGCAGACGCGGAAGGAATGGCACTAAAGGATTGCTTGATATTCGCAAAGAGTTTCCGAGCCGCATTGATGAGGTGGAAAAACAGAAAATTGTCATTGATGAAGCCTTGGTAAACAGTCAGATTGCAGATATTGAAAGCAGACTGAAAGATAACCAGAGTAAACAAGCTGATGTGCAGAAGGTATTTGATGAGCAACGTGCAATTCAGGCACAAATTTATAAGTTGAAGCAGGAGCAATTAAAGGTCACTGATGACGCTAATGCCGAAAACAGGAAAAGAATTGCCGATTTAGATGCTCAGATTATGGCAGCAAGGGAAGAACTTTTCCTATCCAACAGTAGTTTAAATGCCAAAGAGCATGAATTGCACCAGATTGACTCCGAGATTCGGGATCTTGAAACTAAGCGTTTGAAGCTTTCAAGTGACTGGAAAAGCAATAAAGATATGCAATTTGATGAAAATTTGCTGATTTGCCCGTATTGCAAGCGTGAATACCCATCTGATCAGCAGGATGAAATGCGAAAGCATTTTGAAGAATCAAAGGAAGAAAAGTTGCAGGAAATCACAGACGATGGAATGAAATGTAAAGAAGCTATTGATGCTTTACGCGAAAAGTTCAATGCTGCAGATGCAGAGCTTTCTACCCTTCGTGAAGAATCCAATAAAAAGTCAAGAGTTGTCGATGATTTAGTTGCTCAGAAAAAAGTTATATCCACTGCACCTCCAGCAGAGCCAGACGAGACAGCAAAAACCAGATCTGTAGAAATCGTAAAGCTTGAAAGCCAGTTAGAAGCAAATACTGCAAATGCAACGTTTGCACAGCTCAAGGCAGAAGAAAATAATCTTCAGCATCAGTTATCAGGCTTAAAAGCAGAGCTTGCAAAAACCGAAATCAATGTCAAGATTGACGCAAGAGTTGCAGAGCTTAACATCGAGCGCCGAAAGAATGAGCAGCTAATTGCAGATACACAGGCACAACTCGACTTGCTGAAACGCTTCAATATCCGCAAGCATGAGCTTCTGGAAAGTAAAGTAAACGAGTATTTAGAGTACTGCCAAGTAAAATTTTTCAGGCAGCTTGTGAATGGCGACCTAGAAGAAACGTGTGATTTCTGTGTAAACGGTGAACCATACGCTAGAAACCTTAATCACGGTGCAAAAATCTTAATCGAGACAGATGTTTGTAAGGCTTTTCAGAAGAAATACGCTACTACCCTTCCTATCATCGTAGATGACTCGGAGTCTGTTGATGGCTGGAAAATACCAGATATAGACAGGCAGCTTATTGTTCTCAAAAGAACTGATTCTAAAGAGCTAACAATCAAGGAGTCATGATGTGATCCGTGAAATTACACAAACTTACCCAGTCTAAGCTTGATGATTACAAACTTAGAAGTAATTTCACGGACGATGAAGAGATAACATTTGATATGTTATCTAAAGGCAAATCTATCAGCGAAATAGCAACCCGGTTATCTGTGTCGACTAGGACGGTTGATCGCAGGATTGCCGATATAAAATCAAAAATCAACCAACTATAAATAGTCCCCTGGTATTTATGATGCTAGGGGATTTTTACAACATTTTTTAACATTATTTTACTGTAAAGAAATGTCACACGTATAACCTCAAAGATATTTTTTATAACTTTTTAGTTCTAACTATTGACTTTTTAGTTCTAACGATGTATCCTATAACTGAGAAAGGAAAAACATTATTTTACTGTAAAGAAATGTCAAATTAGGTTAAGAATTGTAAAATAATGTAGAATAATGTAATCACAAAGGAGGTTTCACAATGAAAGTAATATGCATTGCAAATCAAAAAGGCGGCATTGCAAAAACCACAACAGCCACTACACTTGCGTCAATTTTAATGTCGCAAGGCGAGAAGGTCTTACTGGTTGACGCTGATCCGCAGGGTAACAGCACTGATACTTATAGAGCAGTGTCCAAAGATACGGCAACTCTCTACGATGTCATTTTAGACATCGAAGATCCGCTTCCAATTGCGGAAGCTATTCAAAGAACAGAAATCGGTGACATAGTTGCGTCCGATCCAGAGCTGAAAACAGCAGATCAAAGATTCCCAAGTGACGGGAATGAGTATTTTAGACTAAAAGACGCTCTTTCTGAATTAACTGGCTATGACTACGTTATTATTGATACAGCTCCGGCTGACAACAAATTACTTAAAAACTGTTTAATCGCTTCTGACAAGGTCATCATTCCTGTCACTGCAGACCGTTATGCCATTCAAGGTCTGTCAGAACTGAATAGAACTATCACGGGCGTAAAGAAAAGAAATAATCCTAACCTAGAGGTTGCAGGACTCTTGTTGGTGAAATATAAGAGCCGTCAGCTTCTCGCCCAGGAAGTTAAAGCTTCTTTGGAAGAGATCGCCAAGCAGCTCAACACAAAGGTGTTCTGCACAACCATCCGCGAAAGCATTGCTGTACAAAAGGCACAGGCAACCAGAACAACTCTCATGAAATTTGATTCAAAGTGTAACGCTGCCATTGACTATATGCAGTTCACAAAAGAACTACTTAGATTCTGCCAGTAAGGGATATTAAATATATCTTTTATTGGCGGAAACGTGGTTATAGCCACAACGCAAAACAAATAATAATAACTGGTGTCCTATCGCCAAAACGGGGAGAAATGAGGTTTATTATGAGAGAAGATGCTTTTACTGTAAATGTGTTTGAGGAGTACCGAGAGCATGACAAGTACATCAAAACTTGCGACGAGATAATTGCCGCAAGCAAGGGTGCAGAAACAGAGTCCGAGGTTATAGCGGCTCTCGAAAGTGTCAATGTTTTTTTCGATGGGTGGGGTCTTTGCTACGACTATCTATCAAAGAAACTCACGACAGACGCTTGTCGTAAGGCATACTTAGAAAGCATAAATAAGAACCTGCCACGAAGGGATTTCCGAATGGATAGAGAAAAGTACCTTCGGAAGGCGGGTTTTGCCTGCTGGTTGTGATTGTGACCGAAAGATTATAAAAAATCTCAGCAAGGCAAATAAAAAAGCGTCTAACAGGGCGCGGAAAGAGGATTTATGGAAAAAAGATACTTTTATCCAGCCACATTAAAAAACTGTGGCAATTGCTACCATTTGGAGTTCGTAGATTTTCCAGACGCAACTCCAGTAGAGAAACTAGACTGGAAGAAACATTGACTTATTAAGGAGTAATTTGAGATGAGAAAGAAAGATAACACCACTACTACTTCTTTTGATGTGACAGCCGGCATTGATTTTACAGATGCTAGTGAAACTGAGATTCCAGATATCCAACCGGTAGAGAAAAAGTCTGTATTTGTCTCCGCTCCGGTTGATCCGAACAGAGTGTATACGCCTGGATATAATCCAACTCCGAAGATTGGTCCGAATGGTGGGTATGTAGGACGCAGAGAAGTCCCTGCAGCTGAGCGTAAGATTCAGTTCAGTGTATCGTGTACTGAATCGCAAAAGGCAGCCTTTTCAGAAGCCGCTCGTAAGTCAGGCCGCACCCTAGCAGGATTTGCTTGCTTTGCCATCGAGGAATACATGCGGACACATGATCTATAATTCTTTACATTATTTGACATTTAAAAAAGGGTTAATAATGTAAAGAACTGTTAAAAATTGTTAAAAGGAGGATTTTATTATGGTAAGTAATGAGATTTACGAAAGAATAGTTAGTGTTAAAAATGCTATTGCAGAAGGAAAACTTGACGATGTGATATATGAACGGAATTGTAATATTGCAGAATCGTTACGGCGTTTACTATCCGCTAATAATATGAAAACAATTGATATTGTATCAGTATTAACTGTGTTTGCGAGTGGTGAGTTTACAATGGCATTTAATTACATTGACAAATTCGATTTGCCAACAACTGAATTATGCTGTAACATGTATAAACAAGTTAAAAAAGATTATTACAATGGGTATGTAGATTTATTTATATGGCATACAGAAAGCAGTGACATATGCGGCAGATATCATGCAATACGAATATATAAATCTGGACATATTGTGGAATATAAGGTCAAATTAGAAAAGACATGGAGCAATGATTTTGAAATGTACTCAACACATTATGAGATCTATAATAAATCAAAAAATAGATCTTATTTACGTAATCAAAAAATAAAATTTTGGTAATTTTATCACAAGATAACTCTTTACTAAAATTAAAGAAAGGAGGCATTTTATGGAGCAAGTAAACTTGATACCGTTTTACGCTTGCGCTATCGCGTTTGCACGCCATATACGATTAGATTTAGAAAACGAATATGGCAAGAATGCTGTAGCTTATTATAACGCTGCAAAGCAGAGCGAATATTACAACACTTTATTTTCGGAAGAACTGTCTCTACAAACAGAAGAAGCTTATAAAAAAGCACTCGGAATCGTCGAATATAGCTACACAGAAGATGAACAAGCACAGACTTCTTTGGACATTCTTTTTAAAAAGGGATACAGAAAGCTATACAACATTTTTAAAAGGCTTCCAAAAGACGAACCGCTTCATTTTGATAGTGCAATCGGAGAAATCATTTATGTAAAGCTTGCAAAGTCGGATCATGTTTCAGACGATAATTTTAATGGTAATTTATTTGCAGGCTATTACTTTTCAGATATGTGGCCACAAGAGTTAATACAAGAACGCAAAAAATGCGATGAATTACTTTACTTTATTGCAAACTACGGATATGATCCAGAACGCAGAATACAAAAGGGATTAAAGAAATATGACTGTGCCTTCCAAGAAAGAGCAAAATCATACATCAGTCAGCTTCCAAAAGATTTATTTAAGCAGATCCAGTTAGCGCCAAAAAATGACGAATTTGGATACACTACAGTGTTTGATATTGAATCACTTTCAAGTGTTTCTATTTTTTCTGAATTACAGTTCACACGTGAAGATCTGGAAGCACTAGCAATTGCTTATACGCACGGAAAAAGAGGAGGAATACGTGAGGATTTCCTGACTTATGCAAAATATACGAGCTATATATTAGCTATGTGTAAGGCATATAAGCAGTCTAAAGAATACTACTTCCAACACAATCGCGAAGACGTGTATATCGAAGTAGAGAGCATTAAAAATGAATTGCTTCAAGCCAAATCTGCATTATCTGAATCTCAGGAACGCAGGATATCTGAACAAAAAGCTTGTACTGAGCAGGTTCAGTGCTTATCTGATCAGATAAAACTGCTCAAGCAGAAGAATGATGCGCTAAAATCTGAGCTGCAAAAGGTAGAGGGTGAACGTAGGGAGCTTTATGCTTTACGAGAGCATATATTTTCACTGGAATCCGATTCAGAAACTGAAAATACAAACGAGCTATCTAAGGAGCAAATTCAGCAATTAAAAAACATTAGTGGCACAATTGCTGGAGGGCATCCAAGCTTGATAAAGAAGCTCAAAACTTATCTTCCGAATTGGCAATATATCAGTGCAGGAGATGTCAGCACTGTGCGCAACGCTGCATTAAAAAAATCTGACTTTGTGTTCTTTGTAACTGCTCATTTGAGCCACAAACTGTATTATGCCATGATTGCACAGGCTCAAGATTGGAATGCAAAAATCGGATATTTGAGCCATGCGAATATAGATTATACATTGCAAGAAATATATATATTAGTAAATAACAGTATTTAACCTTATTTGACATTATTTTAGAGTAAAGAACTGTTAAATAAAGTAAAGAACTGTAGAAAGAAGGATACATGAAGAAAGAATTTAATTTGCTTGATGAAAATTGGGTGCGTATATTGCTTCCAGATTATACCATTAAAGAAGTTTCACTCACGGATGTTTTCACTCACAGTCACGAATACATGGATTTGGCAGGTGAAACAGATACTCAAAATGTCGCAATGATACGGCTACTTCTTGCAATTGTTCATTCTGGATTTGCAAGATTTGACTCAAACGGTGATGAGATTCCGCTTTTGAATAGGGATGAAGCAATCAGTCGTTGGAAAAGCTATTGGAGTCTCGGACATTTTCCAGAAGCATTTTTAAAATATTTAGAGGAATATAGAGAACGTTTCTGGCTTTTTCACCCTGATGCTCCATTCTATCAGGCAAACGAAGCTAAAAAAGGAACTGCTTTTGGTGCTGCAAAGTTAAACGGGGAAATTTCTGAAAGCAACAACAAGGTACGAATTTTTGCAGCAAGAAGTGGAGAAGCAAAAATGCAACTAACATATGCAGAAGCGGCTAGATGGCTTCTTTTTATCAACGGGTATGACGATGTTTCTGTAAAGCCAAGTAGGGCAGGTTTGCCGTCAATCAGTATTGGATGGTTGGGGCAAAATACTATTGTTTACGCAATCGGGCGAAATCTTTTTGAAACACTTATGATGAACCTAGTTCCTTTGCAGAATGGTAATGGGGAATTGTGGCCTAAGCCTTGCCCAATATGGGAATGCTCGCCACGATCCGATGAGCGCAAAAAGATTGATCCACCTTCTACCCCAGCGGAATTATTCACGCACCAATCGCGCAGGATATTTCTCAAGCATGAAAACGGGATTGTAACCGGATTTAACGCATTAGGTGGAGAATGTTTTGATAAAGAACGTGTTGTAGCTGAAACCATGGCACTTTACATTTTAAACAGTAACAGTGCTAAACCACTTCGCTTATTTAACGATGTTCCATTGTGGCAACTACTCGACAAGATACTTTGCAACAATCAAGATACTGCTACATGGTTGCGCTTAATTGGAATTGGCAATGCAGGCTTTCAGACCTGTGGAATGGTGTATGATTCCAAGTTAATGAGGTTTGTTGATGAATGTTCAAAAAGATTTACAGCAAATCTCGATCCTAACTTTGCAGATTACATATCTGTTGGCATTGAACTGTGCCGTTATATCACAAATGAAATTGGTGTATTATCCTACAATATTCAGATGGCTAGTGGCAAGCAGAATCCGACTGAACTTAAAAAATATGAGTTTTCTAGTAACCTAGATTTGATTTGGCCCAGATTTCTTTCATCAAGCGCCACCGAATTTGAATATTTTCTAAGAATGGTCAAGCAGTCTGCACTGGACTTTTCTAAATCTTTAATTGATAATGCATCCCCAACATCATTTAGAGGTCGAATAGTTACGGTGAATGGCACAGAAAAGTATTATTGTACACCAAAGGCCTATAATTCTTTTTTATATTATCTCAATCGATTGATACCAGAAGAATCTAATGACCTTGAGGCTGTAAAAGAACATTTGATCTCTTACAAGGCAGATCTTAAACCGAAGGAGGAAAGTGAGTAAATGGAAAGCAAAAACACATTTTCAAACATTGTAAAAACGATAATGTTTAAAAAAGAGATGGACGGAGTTCAGCTTGCAAAACTATTAGGATGCTCTCAGTCCAATGTGTCCAAAAAGCTTAGATTAAATAATTTTAGAGAAAGTGATATACGTCAGATATCTGAAGCATTAGGATATGACGTTTCTATCAAACTCACATCAAAGGACACCGGAGAGGAATTGCAGATGTTGTAATAGTGTATTTTACATTTCTTTACACTATTTAACTTTATTTGACAATATTTGACATTTATTTGCAGTAAAATATTCTTTAAAAGAGTTGTCAGTTTATCTGGCAGCTCTTTTTGTCGTTAATATGTCGTATCCCTGTCGTTTTTACATCTTATTTTTATGGCACAATACAATCAGAATAAGAGGAAGGAAGGTGTGAATGATGTTTCCTGAATCATTTTTAACTAAAATATTTGAAAGACCAGATGTATGTATGATTCCAATGCAGTATCAATCAGCAATGATTCAAGCTATTGGAGAGGTCCTTGACGAGGAAGGAGTGATATTAGGCGATGCCGATACCAAATCAGATGTATCAGCCGTACAACCAACAGACAATGTATGGCCAATATAATAGTTATTACCCGTATCAATATCAGCAGCCGCGTTATGATCTGCAGCAAAACCAGCCGCTTTTTAATCAGCAGCAAAGCATTCAGCCACAGCAGCAGGCTGGATTGAACGGAAAGGTCGTGCAAGCTGTCGAACAAATTACTGCGAACGATGTACCTATGGACGGTTCAGTTGCCGTATTCCCAAAGCAAGACATGTCGGAGATCTATACAAAATCATGGAATGCAGACGGAACCATTAGAACGATTGTATATAAGCCGTACACAGCTTCAAAACCAGATATGGCAAATAGTTCAGCCGACATGTCCAAAATGAAAATGGGGCTATCTGACGAGGCTACAGAGGCATTTATGGCAAGATTTGATAGCCTCGAAAAGAAGTTTGATGAACTGATGCCTAAGATAGCGCCTAAAAGACCCGGAGGCTTAAAGAAGGAGGCAAATGAGAATGAATAATCCATTTCAGCTATTTCAAGCCATTAGGAATCCGCAGCAGTTTTTGCAGCAGATGGCTGGAAACAGCCAAGCTATGAGCAATCCTATTTTAAAAAATGCTATGGATATGGCAAATAAAGGTGATACAAAGGGTGTAGAACAATTAGCTCGCAACCTTTGCAAAGAAAAAGGGATAAATGTTGATGATGCAGTTCGCCAGATAAAAAATCAATTTGGAATGCAATAAAAACGTGATACTAATTCTTGCGCAAGATTATGTATATAAAAAATATTACGGAGGTAAATAGTATGTTTAACTCAGGAAACTGTAGTGTACCATTAGTGGCTAGCATTGATGGTAACGGTAACAACAGCGGTGGCTGGGGCAACGACGGTTGGGGATGGATCTGGATCATTTTGATTTTTGCCATTTTCGGCTGGGGTAATGGCTTCGGCGGTTGGGGCAATAACGGTGGTGGCATGGGTTCTACCGCGGCAGCCTACACAGATAGCGCAATTCAGCGTGGTTTTGATCACCAAGCGATCGTTGGAAAGTTAGACGGAATCAACAATGGTATTTGTGATGGATTCTACGCAGTTAACAATAGCATGTTAACCGGATTTAATGGAATCAACACAAACATCATGCAGACTGGATATGGCATTCAGCAGGCTATCAACGCTGATACCGTAGCTAATATGCAAAATACAAATGCTCTGCAGGCACAGTTAGCTAACTGCTGCTGCGAGACACGCGAAGCTATTCAGGGTGTAAATTACAATATGGCAACCAACACTTGCGCATTGCAGAACACTATGAACAACAACACCAGAGATATTATTGACAGCCAGAATGCAGGTGTGAGAAGCATCCTTGACTACCTTTGCCAGGACAAGATTGCCACCTTGCAGGCTGAGAACAATGATCTTCGCAGAGCTGCTTCACAGGATCGCCAGAGTGCACTGCTCACCACAGCAATGGCTGCGCAGACCAATCAGATTATTGACGCTGTAAGACCTACTCCAGTACCGTCTTTCCCGGCATCTAATCTCTATGGCTATGCTTACGGATGCGGATGCAATAGTGGTTGCAACTGCTGACAAAATTAAATATCGGTATCTTAACCAAAACGGTTATGTCTGCTAACTAACGCAGTATTACTATCAGCAAAGGGGCAGACTCGAAATAGAGCCTGTCCCTTATTTTAAGGAGGTATCAAATGGCAGAATATGTTGCAGTCGCAACACAGGAAGTTGCGGCAAATGAAAATGTAACTTTTACAAACACATCTGTTAAGGGTTCAAACTGCATACAGCACCGTGAAGGCAGTGGGATCATTACTCTTAGAGGTCTTACGAATCAGTGTCAGGCACGGTTTTTTGTAAACTTCTCCGCGAATATAGCTCTTCCAGCCGGTGGAACTGCGGCTCCTATATCATTAGCCGTTGCTATCAGTGGTGAGCCCGTGCCTGCTTCCAAAATGATTTCAACACCAGCTGCAGTATCTCAATTTAACAATGTGTCCTCAGGCATTTTTATCAGTGTTCCGCGTGGCTGCTGCGTAAATATTGCAGTTGAGAATACAAGTGGCGTTGCTATTGAGGTTGCCAATGCAAACCTTATAGTGAATAGAGTTGCTTGATTGGAGGTAGACTATGCATAAATGGGCTAAAGAGATTTTAGAATGTGTCAAAGAAAAAGCTAAAGCTATCGGAATTGATAATTTCGAAGGTCAGAATCTTGATGATTTAAAAGATTGGACCGAAATTGTTAAGAACATTGCTTGCTTTGATAAAGATTATCGCATCGTTGAGGCAATGGATAAGCTGCAAAACGATGATGAAATCATGGAAATGGTTGAGCAATACGGTGATTACCCGTCACGCCGCTATTACGACCGCTACAGATACGCTAACGGCAGATTTGCCCCAAAGGGTAGAGGGACAAGAACCACAGGCAGACGAGGTTATGACGAACCACCTTATTGGCACATGACACCAGAAATGTATTATGAATGGGCTGATATGCCAGAAGAAGAGCGTATGCGTGATCTTGATAGACTCCGCTTTGGGCGCATGTACTACTCTGACCCACGTAGAGGCTCCCAAATGCCGTCAGATGGTAGAAACGTAGAAGATATGGGAATGAAGTCAGAAAGCCGATATGACCGTGCTAGAAGGTCATACAGTGAGACTAAGGACATGCACAAAGCTAACACTAAAGAAGATAATGACGCAAACATGCGAGGGCTTGAGTCCTTGCTGGCCGTCATTGACGAAGATCTTAAAGAGATCATGCCAGGGCTTTCAGCTTCCGAAAAAACAATGATGAAAACCAAGATGACAAACTGGGTACAGCGTATATAATCAATGGTACAGCCGGGGGCAGATGCTCCCGGTTTTATTTCAATTGCGCACTTGCTATAAATGTGCTATAATGGGGGTATCAAATGTTTTTTACAGTAAATAACAACACTTGGCAAGTTTGCTTTGTAAATCCTGGTGATCCACAGTTGCAGCGCAGTGATGGAACATATACTCTCGGTGTAACCGACAACAATTTAAAGACTGTCTTTATGTGCAATGATCTGCCAAGCCAGATGATCGATAAAGTGCTATGCCATGAGCTGACACACGTTCATGCAATGGAATATGGATACTCTATACCGATTGAAACAGAGGAAATTGTCGCAGACTTTATAAGTCTTTTTGGCAGGAGTATAGTAACTGTTGCAGACGAACTCATATATCAGCTTTTAGGAAACAATACAACTAGGTACTGTGCATAAAATAAAGATCACAGTACACGCACGACTTTAGGCAATGTGCCAGAAAGGAAGGCAGATGTACACAAAGATTCACACGCAAAAAGACGTTCTCCGTGAGCGATATCTTTATCAATCCGAACTTACTCCACTGGGATTTCCAAAACTGCTCCCAGTACATGCTGCTCTGAGTGGGCTTAATGCAGTATCATTTTGTGAGGCGGTGAAAGAAAAAAATCCGAAGAAGGCACTTTGCCACTTTTTTATTGATGATGCACGGTTCGAGCCATTATGGAATCAGCCGCAAAAGTATCTTCCAACACTTGAAAATTTTAAATACATCTGTGCTCCTGACTTCTCATTCTATGACTCTATGCCAAAGGTCATGCAGCTGCATCAAGTGTACAGAAGCCGTGCCCTGGCATGGTGGCTATTTATGAATGGCTGTAACGTCATCCCAACTGTAGGTTGGGGAAATGCAGAGACGTTTGATTTTTGCTTTGAAGGGTTGCCAGAAGAGAGTACGCTGGCAATCAGTACAAACGGCTGCTTTACCGATCAAGGCAAGGAGTGTTATCAACAGGGCTTCAATGAAATGTGTTCCCGACTTCATCCCACAGAAATTTTAGTCGTTGGACGCCCTATTGATGTGGACACAGATATAAAAATTACGTATCGAGAATCATTTGGACAGCAGCTTACGAGAAAGTTGAGGGGATGATATGGGTAGTAGAAGTGGAAAAAAACACGAAATCAGCATAATAACCTATGTTGGCAGTTTGAAGCGAATCAGAACTGAGGAAACTGCCGGAAATATCACAGTCATAAGAACCGAATACAAACAGCAGAGGCAGAAGCAGCGCCGTAAGAAAAGCCGATAGATTTTGACATTATTTTAATGTATAATAATGTAAAATACTGTCAAGAACTGTAAAATAATAGGGATAGATTTGATTCTATCCCTACTTTTTATTATGGTTTTTTTCTATGTCTCTTTCCGATTTCTTTTAGCTCATCTTCCCATCCCTGATGACTCTTTATGTATTCACCAAAGAGCTTTTTTTCAGCCTCTTTGCGTGCCGATGCTGCCTCTTCCAGACTAGCATATACTCCCAAATGATATTGTTTATGTCTAAATGTTATATATGCTCTATAGCTTCCGTCTTTTTGAAGCGAAACCCCGTTTACTTTTGTACTAGAATTTTTGTTGACAGTTCCATTTTCTCTTGATCTAATGCTTGGCAAGCAAGAACCATCCACATAGCAGCTTTTCTGTATTTCTTTCAAAAAGTCCCCATTATTACGGTTACAATTTACACACATATAATTTTTTTCAATCTGGACAACTGGGTTTCTGTTTCTTTTCCACAAACTGGGCATATAGCTTTGCAATAAAAAACATTCTCCCCCTTTTTCTTAAAAATACTTACAATTCTAAATCCATTGATACTAGTTCCGACTTTTTTCTGTGCAATTCTCAAGTTGGTTTCGGATATTTTTTTAGAGGTAGTTTTTACATGCTCCTTATTGCATCCACAGGATTTAGATTTACCTGCTAATAGCATACGACTATATACGTTTCTAACTGTCCCACAGTCACATTTACATAGAACTGAATACGGTCTGCTTGATTCGCCAATCACCTTCCACATTCCGAAACGATCACCATTCTTAACCGAAGATTCTTTTCGTCTGGCTTTTAAGTATTCCTTATTGCATCCACAAGATTTAGAATCACCAGCGCAAAGAGATCTGTTGCTTACATCTCTAATCGTACCGCAAGTACATCTACACTTTGAGTAATAGGGCTTGCTGCCTTGCCCTATTACTTCCCATTGCCCAAAAACATCGCCTATCTGAATATTATATTTACCAGTCATTCATCTTCACCCCTTCTCTCAATTTTCTGCTTTCGAATCACTTCCAGCGCCATTTTCACATCCTTTTCGGTCTTTTCAATTAGTAATTCTTACACTCTCCAACCTTTATTTACACTCAGAAGTTATTTGACTTGCCTTACCTTCTTTAAGTATGTTTTTTATATACCTTTCCACTATTTTCTCTTCATCCGCTGTTAAATCAATTTCTTTAAAAGATTTTAAATTGTCGCGCATTACCTGATTTGCCCATTGTGTTCCCTCAAAGCACAGACATTGAAGCGTATGCAGTATTTTTTGCGACGCTATGTAACCAGGTGCAAGGGCCGGCATTCCTTTCAACATAATATTACGAGATGACGTAATAAAAAGTTTTGCCCCATCACCTGCAAATCTAATACCCTTCGGATAAGTCGCAGGAATAAAATCGTTATTTCCTGTAATACTACACATTCCATTCGGTTCCAAACTGCGAAGATAATAGTCTTTCCATTGCTTGTTTTGCCCGTCTCCTGATCGAAGAAGATTCAAGCAATATTTTTCATATTCTCCATTAAAACTTGCTCTTATCAATTCTTCCTGCGGAGCCATTACAAAACAAACAACAGTTTTTTCTTCTGGATAAGGAATCTTTTTTAGAAATCCTTGTAAAACATCCCTCATCAATCCTTTTTGAACAAATCTGTATACTGATTTTGCCAATTTGTCATCTACTTCAGAAATGTAAGCTTCTAATTGTTCCATATATTTATCGTGTTTTTCTTTGTTATAGTCTGCCGACAAATATTGCATATTGTCATGAATCGGATGTGGATTGTTTCCGCTTGTTCTTGATTCAGATTCAATGGTGCACGGAATAGTAAAACGGTCTTTACCGTTTAACATCGCCCCTATGTAATTTCCATTTTCATCGAGCAATACCTTTATATGTGGTAAAATTCTTGTATGGGCTATTGGGATAATATCCTCAACACCCATATTTTCATACACTTTCAGCAAATTTTCCCAATTCATGTTTGCCCTTCCTTTCTTTGTCAATATGCACTATTGCAAAATAACAGTACATATGTGTGTTTCAAATATTATACAAAAAGTTCTTGACTTTTTCAAGTCATTATGCTACTTTAAAAATAAAGAGGATGCTTCTTCCGGCTTCGGTCGTCACAGACAGCAAACCGTCTGTGTGGATTGAAATGAAATTGTAATTGTACGTGTGAGTACAGAGGAGCGGCAAGTGTTATGCTTGCCGTTTTTTCACTCCTTAACGATTGCGTTGACCGCAGCAATACCGCCCTTCTTAATCTGCTTAAACATGTTTTATGTTCTCCTATCAAACGCTCCCAAAATACAGTGCAACCGCCATACCGCCGAATATCAGCACGCCGAGTAGCAAGTCACCAATGCCCTTTGCTACTGCATCAAGTGTTTTTCCGTACTTTCCTTTTTCAATCGTTGTCTTGAATCCTCTTGACTTTTGGCGGAGAATAGCACGCTCTGCACTGCTGCACATCTTCTCAATCTGCAGGCTTGATTCCCAGATTACCTTCATTTTATCACCTCTTTCCGTGTCACGCAACCTTTTCAATAATAACAACCGCCGACAGTGGCGCTTCATATCTGAAAAAATCGGCTACATTTTTAAACTGTGAATCCATCACTGGGATATATTCGTCTGGGTAGATGTGAGCTGTAGAAAACTGAATGCAGCCCGGATTCTTTACGGATGTGTGCAGTATGCGTTGCTCTGTGTATGTCTTGCCGCCAATCTCGTGTTGTACTTCCCAGTGTGCCACCACACCTGGAGTCTTTAACGCCTCGAATACTTGCGCCCATGACACAAGGGCCACAGCGTCAAGGCTTGCAATTTCTTTCTCAAGCTTCTCCAGCTCATCACCGTGAGCCTTGAAAAGCTTTATATGCAGCTCTCGCGGTGCTGCGCTGATAGATACCGTCTGTAAAATCATCGTTCACCCTCGCTTTCTTCTCTCAACAGTTTCACAGCCTCCATCTGTGAATGTTCGCCATACCACTTAATTGGCTTATGAAATGCCATTGCAAGCGCGGAATTTTCACCAGATGCACGCAAAAATTCACGCACCTTCAAAAAGTTTCGCATATGTTCTTCATATATATTCATGTTTTGCCCCCTTCCTTTTGCACAGTATCTATATTATTTTGTAGATATTGTTATTGTCATATAGTTACTATTTATTATCTCCGTGATGCTTGCCATATCTGGCAAGTAGTACATGACGCCGTTTCGTGTAGCTCTCAAATCTTTTTACCGGATCACCCCGGCACTACAGGGGTAACGGACCCCCAGACGGTCTTTCTTTTATCCTGCCAGTTTTTACCGTACTTGCCGCAGCTTTCCGCACCGCCTGACTTTTACAGCATTTAACCTTTTCGCCGGTTCCCGTCTCGTATGCAATAGATTTTCTTAGCAGATGCATAAGCTGCTAGATGTCCAGACGATTATAACGGCTTTCTGGATCTCGTGCCTTTAGCGGACGTTAGCGCCTCCGCGTTTGCGGTTGATGTTTTACCCTCGTTTTTTTGCAGCGTTGCTCTTGTCTCAACCTCTCGCCAACCTCGCCGGGGTTTATCGCACACCTGCGCCAGATGGAGGCCACTTATAGTCCTATCGGGTAGCCCTCACCGGTTGACGGTTTGCACCGTCTAAAGCGTTTCCAGATCGTGAACCTCGCCGCCTAAAGCAGAGAAACGCGACTTAAAATTCCTTAGCGTAGCTTTCGGCATCCGCCAGTGTCCGGCACAGCTTGCAAATATCACTGTATTCGCCATCTACAAAAATCTGCACACTGTAACCATAACCGCGAAGCCTTGCCGGGTGAGTATCGCCCAGCAAGACAATTTTTGTTGTGATCATCGCTTTCCTTTCTCTCTTTCAAGCCATTTTCCGGCCAATTCGCGTTCTTGCTCAGTTGCCTTTGTAATTTTTCCGTCTGGATATACGCGGAAGGCGTGCCACTTGTAAACCCCTACAAAATATACAACGTCTTCCTCACTCATACAGGCGTAAAAATCCTTGTACATGTCAGCACTGTAAAAATCAGCGTGTTCCTTGCCATAGCTCAGGACCTCGCCTGCAGTCTTTGAAAACTTGCCGTTTCCGGCATAACACCAGCCGCGGCCGCTGTCCTTCGTCCAGATCTGGACGTTATAGCGGAAACCGTGCGCCATAGCTGGGGCGTTCTCACTTAACTTAATAATGTGTAATGTTGTCATAACTTTTCCCTTTCTTGCCTGCCATCATCAGCGCTGGGAGGCAATCCCCAACGGACGCCCAGCCTTGGGCGTTTCGGCTTAATCCTCATGGATTGAATCATCGAAAAAACTAACCATGTCAACCGCTGCTGTAAATTTTTGCTGTACTGTGAACACTCCGCCGAAGTCCTTGTTATACATCTTCGCCGCTCTGTCTGCGGTATAGTAGAATAGATCGGCCGCTTTGTCTGCGTCATACGTGCCCTTTGCAACTTTCTTTTTCAGATTTTCAATTGCTGGCTTGATCATCTGGTGATACAATGCGCTTTCGTTCGTTGCGTACAAGAAAAGCTCGCGTGCCTCATCAGATGCCTTATAAATCATATTTTTTGTTCTCTTCATATTTTTTTACTTCCTTTCTGTGTTTGTTGTTTTCCTTGTTTCTGACTGTATTATACTTCTATAGCTAGCTATAGTCAACTGTGATATTTCACAAGCTAGCTATAGAATTTTTGTTTATTTTGTCTATAGCTAGCACTATATTTCTATGCTATAACTATGCTAGTGGTGGAATAGGGCCATTATTTATAGGAGGTGTAAAATGAGCAAGTATTCAGAGGCACAGAAAAACGCGATCATGAAGTATCAAAAAGAACATCTTGAGCAAATAAATATTCGCGTGAAAAAAGGATGCAAGCAAAAGTATTTAGACGCAGCAGCCGCCAGAGGGCAAAGCCTAGCGCAGTTTTTGACAGATGCAGCCGATGCAGCTATAGACCGCGATAGCATCCGACCAGCGGCATCAGATGCAGAAGGACCTGCAGCACCTGCGGCAGAGCCGGAGCCGTCCAGCCAGAAGACTAAGAACCATACGCCAGACCTGGAAGCGGTAGACCTGCAAAGACTCCTGACTGATGCACGGTATCAGCTTGATATCATGGATATATACGGCCAGGAACAGACGCAGCGTTTACTTGATCAGGCGCGGAGCAAATAAAAAGGTGGGCATTTTCGCCCACCTTATTTTTTTTAAATGAAGTAATATTTTCTTACTGTTTTTTCCGTTCTGTTAGGGCTGATGCTTAGCAGCTCGTCTGGAAGATATCCGGCCTTTGTATAGCCACAACTTACTTTTTCGTATCCGCCTAAGTTTTTAAAAAATTGTACTGCATCAAATACATTAAAAACATAAGTTGCCGGTACTTCTTTTTCTTCCTTCTTTACCTCAATCCAACGCGCCCCACGTTTGATGTAAGTTGTTTTTTCTTCTAAAATCTTGCCGCCGAAATCCTGGAGACTAGAAATATTTGGATATTTCTTAAAAAGCTTTCTGTAAGTTTTTGCTAACTCTGAATATAACATTGTTTTTTCCCTTTGCTTGATGTATAATCAAGCTACCTTTCTTTTTTTTGATTGGTGCCGGTTGCGTTTGCTTGGTAGGTAGTGCAACCGGCTTTTTTTGTTTACACCCTTATTATATCACTTTTAAAAGTTATGTCAAGACTTTTTATAACTTTTTTCGTTATATTTTTTCTTGACTTTTTGCCGTTGAAAAGCTACTATATATATGTAGCGATACATCAAACGCGAGAGGAGAGTATTACAAATATGATAAAGTTTAAATTTGACGTAGCTAGCGCGCTAGCTACCGCAGGCGTTACAGCCTACACAGCGCAGAAAAGCGGCGTTTTGTCGCAGGATACATGGCGAAAGATCAAGGCGGGAGATACACATATAAGCCTTGAGGCTATCAACCGCATATGCTGCATCTTACACATGCAGCCAGAGCATCTTATATACTACGCGCCAGACCAAGCCGAAGAAGAAAAGATTTTAAAAAACTTTCAAAAAAAGTCTTGACATAGTAACTTTTTTAAGTTATACTAAAGGTACAAAGAGAGAAAGGAAGCCCCACAGGGGCAAAGGTAAAAAGATATGTCAAAGAAGCAGCAGTATACAACAAAGTTTTATGAGGACAACGGCGGCGGTATCCAGGCAGTGACACGCGATGAAAGCGGCAAGGTTGTAAACGTTCTCAGCGGTTTCGAGGCTGACCCAGGAACAGGGCTGTCAGTTCTGGCAGCAGCTCGCGAAAACTGGCCATATGCAGACCCGTTCGAGTCTTACCAGTGGGGCGGAAAGACTATGGAAGAAGTAGCAGAAGAGCTTGAGAAGATGGAGTATCACCCGGAAAATGGCGATTTAATTGCAGAGACGAAGGCAACACCAGACCACTACACAGACGCCCAGTATATCGAGCGTGTTGAGTTTAACTGGAGCCACATGGGTGCAGCAGGGCATGAACTTTTTAAAGATTTAGACGTGCCGGAGGCTGTAGCATATCGCATCAAGTCTAGCAGAGAGTGGAACCCGGACGACTGCCGCCACCTGTGTGAGCTGGCTGACATGGTGGATGAGTACGAAAGCGCCGACAGTGATACCGTAGAGGACGTAGTAAGCGCAGCAGCTGACAAGCTCGGCGTTGACATCTGGTAAATATCAAAGCACCCGTCCCGGAGGTTACGAGGGCAGAAAGGAAGATAAGTTGAAGCCAAAACAATTAAAACGCAAGATTGAAAAGTTCGTGTTCCAGCATGAACTTTTTCTTGGTGATCATCCTATCACCCCTTACGAGCTAGAGCAGCTTACACAATCCAAAAATACAGCAGAAATTTTATCACTTTTAACAATCTCTTCCGGAGATTGTCTTTCTTGCCTTAAAATCACACCATCACAAGCACTTTCGATTCCTGCTTGTGATCTTGTCGCCCCATATGCACGCGGAATAGCTTTTTCAAAGCTTGCAGCAGTAACTTACAGGCTCCCAACGCGCCAAGAGTGGGACGAAGTTGTTTCTTTTCTCCGTCAGCAGACACACAATGCAGAAGTTTTAAAAGAAACGTTGATTAACTCGTTTTCAGATGCCGTTGTACAAAAAAATCAAGATCTTTTACCAATCGCGCGTGCAGCTGCCGAGCCTGGCGATGCTCGCCCAGATAATGACCTTTTGTCAGAGTGGTTCGCAGAGTCCGACAACTATACAAAGCTTTTAAAACAGTATGTTTATAGTTATATTGCAGAATAGTTTCTAAGACAATCCGCTTTTAGGATTGTCTTTTTTATGTTTTCTGACTTTTGAATTGTTATATTCAATTTGTGCAACTTACACTTTTAAAAATATTTAACTTGATTTATACCTCATATTGTTGTATTATGTAATCAAGCTACTATATATAGTATTTATATGTAGCCTAGATATGGATATATAGAGTATATAGCCCATGATCGGAAAAGATTCCAAGCCGTGCTAAAACACGGTGCTTCTTTTTCTGGTCGTGGGCTTTTTCTTTTCCCCAGGCCTACAGCTTTTCCGTGTCGCTTCCTTATATATAATATATACAGTATATATATTTACTGTATATGTATATGGTATATATTTAATATACTATCGGTATATTTAATATATTATCAGTGTATTTATATTATATTTATAATTATATGGTGTATATGTATATAATATCTGTATATGTACAGTGTATATAGAGTACATATAATGTATTGTCTGATAATATATATTAAGTATGTCTGTATAAGGTATATATGTACAGTACATATAAGGTGAGTATGTATAGTATATCTCTATGTACTGTATAGGTATAAGTATATGTATAAGTATATGTATATCTGTATGTACAGTATATAGATATCTGGTAAGTAGGTATGTGTATAGTGTATCTAAGTATATACAGATACAGAGCGCAGAAGCTGACAACAGACAGATCATCAAGCCAGAGACAGCCAACAGACGAGAGATACACAGACAGGCAGCCAGAGGCGGACACATGTGAGAGCTGGACACGATGAGCACGCACAGAAGGGCGCTAGAAGGGCACAGAAAGCGGCTAGAAGGCATTTGAAGGGGAAAGGCTAAGATATAGCCACATATACGCACGACAAAAAGAAATACAGGGAAAGGAGGGCTACAGAATGCCAAGAGGAGGAAAACGAATGCCGAGCTATAGGGATATTGCAGAAACCATGGACGGAGACGAACTGGATGCTATCCTTGACGTATCTCTGCAGGGGCTAGCCAGGGCACGTGAAAAAGGCTCACAGCCCATGTATAGCAACTCTCCCGAAGGGCTAAAAAGTTTCAAGCACGACTCAGAAGAGTATCTGACATTTGTCCGGAACGTAAACAAAACCCCAACGGAAGGCGGAAAGCTGCGCCTAGTGCCTGATATAGAGTCCTGGGCGGCATTTTTGGGAGTTACGCGGCACATGATCACGGGCTATGAAAAGCGTGGCGGTGATTGGAAGTCTACTATAGACGCGGTAAAAGGCGTTATAACAGCTTGTAAGAAACAGCTTGCATTTACTGGCAAAATGCCGCCAGTGCTTGCAATTTTTGATCTTACTAACAATAGCGACTATGTCAACGCGTCAGAGTTCCGCTTGTCAGCTGAGACAGCACCAGAAGCCAAGCAGATAACGGCGGAAGAGTGGGAAAAAGTCATTGACGCAGAACCAGAAGCCCCTAAACTATCGGATTTCAAATTATCTGACGATTTAAATTAAGATTAGTCAAGGTTTCTTGATCTGTGTTAATCTTCAAAGTAACATAGAGTACGTATAATGTTTGTTTTACGAACTTTTAACGGTCAATGGTGCGTATACTCAGACCAGGGCAGCAAAACACTGTTGCTTTTGTATATACAAATGCACACAATTCAGGTCTTGCCGCCACGGAGCAGAAGCCGCAACCATCCGCACAGCCTGCCAGATGATCACACAAAAAGGGGGTGTAGGGGTCTGAGAGCATGCCCCCGGCATGGGGCTACTTAGTCCCCAAAATATTTTTCCAAAATAAAAAGCCCCTTTTAACTCATAACTACACATATGGCAAAGATAGGGAATCGCGACCCGAAAGCTGTGAGCCTTGACAGTTTCTTTGCCATAGCGCCAAGGCATAATATACTCAAACTATAAAATGAAAATATCAACCAAAGAAATAACCGATGAATGTCAGCATTGCGGTGACATACTGGTTTGCCAGTTGTGCCGTGAAGGACACGGAATCAATCGTGAACGAATAAACGTTACCCAAATGGTTACATGTCAGATAGAACACAAGAACAGGAGGTTATCTAATGAGAATCATTTCACAGTGTAAAACCAAATCTGTTGAGTTTTATAACGTTGCTTTGCTGAGACGTGATGAAACTATCTTTGCAAGGACTGCAAACCAAGACATGGTACTTGCAGAGTATAAGACTCCAGCCAGAGCAGCCGAGGTATTTGAGGAATTAAATATTTCCGCTTCTAGCTTCTCACCAGATATCTACTACATGCCAGAGGAATAAGCAATGAATGACACAAAGTTAGTTTTAGTTAAATTTATTGACGGCACAAGCGAAACAATAGAAGCTTATTGTAATCCACAAGACGGATACTATGGCTATCTAACCAACGAAGAATTGTTTTACGTATCTTGCACTTCTAGCTTAAAAGCTTTCTTTCCTCGCGAGTTTGTTAAAGCAATATCCCCTTTGGATGAATAGGAGGAGTAATGGCAACAAAATTTGAGAATGCAACAACATGGTTACAAGGTGTTATTTCTGGATATCAAAAGCAGATCAACGATTTCTCAGCTGTGCCTAATCCAGATGCAAATAAAATAAAAGCATGTAAAGAACGTCAAGAGCTTTGTCAGTACATTTTGGACTTTATGGTTAAGGCTAAGCAGCAGAATAATGCAATGACTGCTAAGTCAGGTCCTCAAAATACCGCTGCAAAGCCACAGAATGCCCCACAATCAATTTCAACTCATTCAACGGCAAATACTATATGTAAAGAACAGCTAGAGCAATTAGAGCTTGTTTTGGGGCTTGATGCTACAATCAGCTTTTGTAGAGCTGCTTTAATTTTAGAGCTTCCAGAATTTGGATCAAAAGAGGCACTTCTTGGAACACTTAAAGATTTTGCCTCAAAGCGAAGCTAGGAGGATATCTTATGAGAGTTTTCGTTTTAACCTTTGACTCCTATTTTGATTCCTATGGTTCTTTACTCAAATTGATTGGTGTCTTTCAGTCCAAAGATAAAGTAAAAGCCGCTATTGAGCAAACAAAAGTTAAATATAAAAAAACCATAAATGAATATCGCGACCATGCTAGATACTACGATGGAATGAGTGATTCTGAAATTGAAAAAGAAATCAGTGAACACTTTATCGTCAAGTCTGTCGAGGCTGACAAGGTGATTAACCGAAATTTAGGAGGATACGTGGAATGATAAAAATTCTGAAACCTGGTACATTACAGCAAATTGGTTGCTCGCATTGCGGTGCACTTTTAAGTTATGATGAGGCAACTGATGTCCAAAAAAGCACATTACCGTCTTGTGGATCATTAGTTGCTAAGCCAGACTATTCACTGCCAAAACCTATTCAAGCGAAAGAGTATTACATCGTCTGTCCACAATGCAATAACAAAATTATTTTGTCAGCAACTCGATAAGAAAGGAACATCTATGAGTAATATAGACAAATGTATTTCTGTGCTAATCAAGCTTAGCAAGTCTTTTGGAATTGATGCCAAGACTATTCCATCACATTTTAACCACATAATTGTTACTTTTGAGAAAAAACATGTGATGGTACTCCGTGGCGCCTTAACTATGCTTTTGAGCTTTGGCTGCTGAAAGACCTTGATACTTGCCAACTTCAAGAATATTTCAAATATGTATTTTTCGATAAAATTTTAGAATCTTTTATCGAATACGAAAAAGAAGTGTTCAAAATAGAGGAGCCTTTATGATTAAATTAGAACATACTGTGTTACCGAGTCCTGACCAGATGCAATTTGTAATCGAAGGGATACGGAATCCAATGAATAGTTGGAATAAAAGTGATAGTGGTTATCAATGTGTTTATTATTGTGAAGAATTGTGTAATGCCGAATGCACTGGAGACGATCTTTGCCCACGAAATGGGGAATATAAACTTGGCTATAATGATCGCACACTCATGCTCAAATTGGCTAAATCCGGAACAGATCATCGTAAATATATGCGGATGATGCCGGTTTATGTCCGTATTACAGCACCACTTTATTGGTGGAAAGAATTTGATACTTACAAGGTCGGTACAGTTGCAAATTCATGTAGTACTATGCATAGGATTGCTGAGAAAGAATTTACATGGGACGATTTTAGTCACGATCACCTTGATGTTCGAACACGCAGAATTTTGGAAGAAACAATAAAAGCATTGAATGATTATAGAAAAATGTATGTCAACTATAATCCAGATGACTTTGAAATCAATGGATGCCCGAGCAAAAAGGATATCTGGTGGCAGATGATTCAGCTATTGCCGAGTAGCTATAATCAGACTAGGAATGTTATGCTGAATTATGAGGTTTTGGCAAATATTTATAAGTCCCGTCAAAACCATAAACTGGACGAATGGCGAGATTTTTGCGACTGGATTGAAACATTGCCGTATAGTGATCTTATCACTGGAAAGGAAACGAAATGACATTTAATGAATATCAGCGCGGTGTAATGAGAACCGCATCAGACGTAACAAAAGCAACAAAGGAAAACATGCTTATGAATGGTATCCTCGGTACTGCAGGTGAAGCAGGTGAGCTTGTTGATCTTCTTAAAAAGCAGATTTTTCAGGGGCATCCATTTGATAGAGAGCATCTTATCAAGGAGTGTGGCGATGTGCTGTATTATCTGGCACTTACTGCTGAGGCACTTGATACCTCTCTTGAGGATATTGCGATTAAAAACAACAAGAAGCTTTGGGAACGCTATCCTGACGGCTTCAAAGCTGAAAATTCGCTTCATAGAAAGGAAGGAGATATTTAATGTTTGTTCTTATTCTCCGCGTTCTGGCATCTCTTTTCAACATCTTTATGCTGATCACCATTATAGGGTGGCTTAACGAAAAAAGATCCAGAGAAAGACTTATCAGTTCTGTAGTGCTTTCTGCGTTCTTTGTGATAAATCTTGTCTTGACAGCCAGTGGTTTGTGAGGATAAGATCACGCTGGGGTTATCGCCAAATGGTAAGGCACAGGATTTTGATTCCTGCACTGTTGGTTCGATTCCAACTAGCCCTGTTGTGCCATTAGCTCAGCTGGAAGA